>Ga0194035_1000005_pt1 | contig 139048 bp, 124 predicted proteins | sample JunL2320m_MetaG_FD_148680 | JGI IMG/M metagenome (GOLD analysis project Ga0194035, IMG submission 148680) | Anoxic zone freshwater microbial communities from boreal shield lake in IISD Experimental Lakes Area, Ontario, Canada - Jun2016-L239-20m | ecosystem: Environmental > Aquatic > Freshwater...
GTTCGCGGGGTAACTCGACCATCGTACATGTGTATTATTATGGCATAGGCTACTGACAGTTGTAAACCCCGAAACCCCAATGGGGACAACTATTTTCGAGGGTTGCGAGAATAACTCGACCGACCAGCACCGACCAGCACCGACCAGCACCGACCAGCACCGACCAGCACCGACCAGCACCGACCAGCATGTCGAAGTGCAGTTTGCCGGTCGATCGCCAAGGGCAGCCTCTAGCGGTGCAGCCGGACGATACCTTCGGTGATCTGGGGCTTCTTGTGCACTAGGTCAGATAGATATTGAGCACCCAAGTCCGCTGCCTCGATGTCAGACGCCTTGGCCTCTGCTTCTGACTCGAACACGCTGATGGTCATGACAACTCCGTCGCCGGCGTCAATCCAGTCGTACGAGACGAAGCCTTCGTGCAGTCGAACGACGGGCACGAAGATCTCGGTAGCCACGCGCAGAATCTCGGGTGGGTTTTCAACGTCGTCGTAACGTCGGACTGTGGCAAACATGGGTACTCCTGGTTAACGTCGTGGATGCGTCCCTGACGCCCTGACATTACGGGAATACCTCTGCGGCAAGAAGAAACTGGTTCGCTACGAGTCGACGCGCCAAGTCGTGAGAGGACGCCCCGACGGATAGGCGCGGCGACCCAACTCACATTGTGGGAGCGACAGGCCGCAACTCGACCGTGCTGGCCGGTAGTGCGTTGGCGAACTTCAACGCCTGAGCCCGGTCTGTGCAGTCGATGACGTAGTAGCCCTCGAGAGCTTCCTCAGTATGAGCAGCCGGGCCCTCGCTAATCGTGGGTGCACCCGATCCCTTACGTACAGTCGTCGAGGTTTCTGTCGTGCCCAAAGCATCGCCACTCACGATCGTCGCGCCGGCGGCCTGGACCTGTGCACCCCAAGCACGCTGCGCCTGGAGCATCTCGTCCCATTCTTCTTTGCTGGCCGCAGCCATTTCGGCTTCGTTCCCGTAGATGAGAAACATGTATCGCGTGGTCATCGTTAACCCCCCGGTTGTGGTGATGAACCGCATTGCGGCACTGTTCCAACAATCCTCAACAAAGCGTTCCAACGGAAGCGAAATCGGCAAAATCGGTCGAACGGATGAGGCAGATCTACCCGCATCGACCGTTTTGCCAACTGCGGGAGTACTCTCGGCACACCATCACACCAGCTTGGTCATCAGCACGGTCAACACCAACAAGCGCGGTCTACTAGCCGCGTACTCTGAGGAGCCCATCGTGAGCGTCGAATATAAGGTCATCAACCCGGCCACTGGCGCTACCGAAAGTGAGTTTCCATTCGCCTCCGATGACGAGATCGCAGCTGACATCACGCGATCGGAAGCCGCGTTCCGTTCGTGGATATTGACCTCGCTTGCCGACCGTGCCGCCGTGATCAACAAGGTTGCTGATCTCTACGCCGAACGGATCGATGTGCTCGGTGCCATCATCACGCGAGAGATGGGCAAGACCACTGCAGAGGCTGTTGGTGAGATCGAGTTCGTAGTCGACATCTACCGTTACTACGCAGACAACGCTGCCACCCTGTTGGCCGATGAGCAGATCCCATCGAACACGGGCGGCAACGCCTTCATCCGCAAAGCCCCGGTGGGTCCACTGCTGGGGATCATGCCCTGGAACTATCCGTACTACCAGGTAGCTCGCTTTGCCGGCCCAAACCTGATGGCGGGCAACACAATTCTGCTCAAGCACGCACCTCAATGTCCCGAGTCAGCGCTAGCCATGGAGCAGTTGTTCCTCGACGCTGGCCTACCTACGGGCGCCTATATCAACATTTTCTCGACCCACGAGCAGGTGGCTGACATCATCGCCAATCCGCACGTTCGCGGGGTGTCGGTCACCGGAAGCGACCGCGCCGGAACTGCAGTTGCATCCATGGCCGGCGCTCACCTGAAGAAGGTCGTACTCGAGCTAGGTGGCTCGGATGCTTTCATCATTCTCGACACCGATGACATGGCAAGCGTTGTGTCGTCAGCTGTTGCGGCCCGGATGGAGAACGGTGGTCAGGCGTGCAACGCTGCCAAGCGCTTCATCGTCACTGATCGGCTCTATGACGATTTCGTGGAGCAGTTCACTGCTGCCATGGCTTTGCAGACCACCGGCGACCCGTTCGACCCCGACACGTCATACGGACCGCTTTCATCCGAGCAGGCCGCTGTTCGTTTGATGCATCAGGTGCAGGACGCCATCGATAAGGGCGCAACTGTGCGCACCGGAGGCACTCGTCCAGATCTCCCTGGCGCTTTCGTCAACGCCACCGTGCTCACCGATGTCACCCCCGACATGATCGCCTATCGCGACGAACTCTTCGGCCCAGTTGCCGTGGTGTATCGGGTCAGCAGCGTCGATGAGGCAGTGGATCTCGCCAACGACACCCCCTACGGTCTTGGCGGCGCTGTCTTCCACACCGATGTGGCTGTGGCGATGGACGTAGCCAACCGTCTCGACACCGGCATGGTGTGGATCAACGAGGCCGAAGGCGGCGGTGCGGAATTGCCGTTCGGCGGCACGAAGCGCTCAGGTGTCGGTCGCGAACTCGGCCCTTACGGGATTGACGAATTCCTCAACCGCAAACTCATCCACGTCCCTGCGTCATAGGACGCATCGCGCCATCCCCTTGTGCGGGTCGAGTGTTCGTCGACCCGCACAAGGGGCGGAGACGCCGGTTCCCGATGACACCTAGGCGATACGCACAGAGTCGCGCCCGTTTCGCTTGCCGAGGTAAAGGGCAGAGTCGGCCCGCTTGAGGACTTGCTCGAAAGACTCGTGGCTGCGCCAGGCTGCGGCCCCTATGGTCGCGGTCAACGTCACCTCGCCGACATTGGTCGTTACTGGTTCGGCGTTGATCGTGCGATGCACGCGGGACAGAATTTCGACAGCATCGGCATGTGGTGCGCAGATCGCTAGCAGGAATTCGTCGCCGCCCCAACGTCCGACTATGTCGGTATCGGAAACCGCCCGCGTGAGCCGTTGTGCTGTGGCACGCAGGAGCGAGTCACCCGCTCCATGCCCGTAAGTGTCATTGACCTTCTTGAGTTGATCGCAATCGATGAGCGCGATAGTCCACGATGCTGTTGTCGGCGCGGTGTTGCCGCGTCGCTCGTCATGGGGCACGTCGCCTGGATGATCGATACCTAGTGACCGCATCACCCCGCGTCGATTGAGCGTGCCAGTCAACAGATCGGTATCTGCCTGACGACGGAACTGGTCGGCGAATGCGGAATTACGTTCTGCTTTGAGCAGTTCGATTTGCTTCGCCTCTCGATGACGCGCTGTGAAGAAGGCGCCCACACCAGAGATCGCGATGATGACGAGTCGGATGCGCTGCGCAGTGACATTGCCGTCGGATGCTACAAAGCCAAAAGCCAGCGCGGCGAGCCAGGACACGCCTGCGATGTAGGCGGTTTGGCGCGGTGTGCCGAGCGCTGCAGCCAGCATCGGAATTACCGCGATCACTCCGACGAAGGCCGTCTTTGGCCCCTCGAGGAAATCAGCGATCAAGATCAGCGCCACCAGGGCTAGCGGCAGGAACACGGGCAGGAGCAGTGGCCTGACTTTGGACGTGGGGTCGCTGGAGTTCATGTCTAACCAATCTGCTTGCTTTATGCATACGGAGAGGAAGAAATGAGGTAAACGAGAGAAAAATAACACATCTTACGGATTTTGGAAACGGCAAGGCGCCCAGCCTCTGCCACAGAATTCGTTCCGCTCGACCCGATATTGCCTCGCGCCGACAGGTTGGTGCCCGGGCCAGCCTCAGCTAGGCGCTTGGAGCCCCCGCATCGTTTTGGGGGTAAGGGCCGTGGCAGAAGGGTTTACCGCGAGTACGGCGAGGCCGACCATGCCCATGCCCATGCCCATGGTTCTTCGCGTGCGCAGCGCAGGCCCAGAACAACGACGTTCGACTCGTAGGACGCATCCCGGCTGGCTGGACCGGCCGGCAATTATCAGACCTGGGGTCAGACTGGGTTCATGAAGTGAATGGGCGTGAGACCGTCCGGGCGCTCTGTTCACTAGGTGTTCATCGGAATCTGGTCCGAAGTATGGGGGCGCCCGAGCTTTGCGTGGTCGGATTGCCGTTTGAACCTTGCCGCGGAGGTAACCCCTTGAGCTCATCTGCTCCGATCGAGTGGCCGAATCGGTCAAGCACGCCTTGACCACGTACACGCCCGGAGCCGCGGTCCGCTCAGGAAGTCTGTCTGGCGAGACCCGTCGAATCCTGGGTTCCGTTGCTGTCTCGTCCATGGGCACCTGGAGCTACAACGTCGGGATTGCTGTCTTCGCCTACCAGGAGACCCATTCGACAACGTGGGTCGCGGCGGCAACTGTCGGACGGTACATACCGGCCATGGCGATTACCTGGTTTGGTGTCAGGCTCGTTGAAGTCTGGCCGAGGCGCTTGGTTGCGATCCTGGGCGATGTCTTCTGCGCGGTGGTCATGCTCGCGTTGACCTTCGTTGCGGGCATCCACGGATCAGTCGCCATTGCGATTGTCCTTGCTGCCATGAGTTCTGGAGTCTCCCGTGTCCAGAGTTCTGCGACGTTGTCGATCGCGGCTGATGTGGTGGCTGAGTCACAGTTGTCCAAGGTGGCCGGAATGCTTAGTTCGACAGAGGCGGTGTGCACCGCGTTGGGCCCGGCACTTGCGGCCGTGGTGCTGTTGGTCTCCGGGCCAGCCACCCTGTTCCTTATCAATGGGGCGTCGTTCGCTGTAAGTGCGTTCTTACTTGCCGGAATCCAGTTGAGCGAAGACTCGCAGAAGCAGTCGAAGATTGATTCCGGTGAGTCAAGAACTCCATTGCGTCCGACCTTGACCATCATCTGGCCACTGCTCGCCGTCCGTGCCTGTTCGGCGGTCGTCTATGGGGTCGACGTTGTGCTACTGGCGGTGATCGCAAGCGATCAACTGCATCAGGGCACGTCGGGTTACGGTTGGCTGTTGGCTGCCGCTGGGCTGGGGGGGCTATTGGCTGCGGTGTGGCTGCATCGGGTCGAATCTCATGGTCGGATTACTGTTGCTTCGACTATCGGCTTCGCCTTGTACGTTCTCCCACTGTTGGTTTTCTTGCTCGCTCCGCACCTGCTCGCAAGCATGGCAACGCAGATTGTTCGAGGCGCTGGATGCGTGCTGTTGAGCGCGACACTGCTTGCTGCTATCCAGCGTGGCGTTCCATCGTCGATCAGTGGCCAGGTGATGGGGCTGACTCAGATTGTCGTGATGGTGGGTACCAGCGTTGGTGCCGTGATCGCTCCGGTGTTGCTCAACTCCTGGGGTTTGGACCTTGCCATCATCGCGGCGACAGTGCTCACCTTCGGGACTCAGTTGGTGCTGCTGCCCTCGCTCTTTCGGTATGACAGGGGCGGAGTTGCAGCCCTGGCTGCCCTCGATCCCCAGGTTGATCTGTTACGGCGGGTATCGCTGTTTGACCGTGCGTCTCGCTCGGCCCTTTATGGCGTTGCCGGCGAATCGACAGACCTGTTAGTGGAGACTGGTACCGCGATCGTCACTCAAGGCGCGCACGCAGACGCCTTGTACATTCTGGTCTCCGGCGAAGTCCAGGTATCGATCTCATCGGACTCCGGGTCGAGGGTCGTTCGGCACTTGACCGGGCTCGACCACTTCGGGGAAATCGGACTCATCCACGCTGTGCCGCGCACTGCCACCGTCACCGCCACCACCCAATGTCATCTTTGGCGGGTGCCAGCAGACACTTTCCTCAACGCCGCAAACCAATCCGGCCTCTCGGATGGGTTGAGCCAGACTTTGCAGCTGCGCTTCGCGCACGTGCCGGATGACTCCTAACCGCGCACTGTCTTCATCGGCTTGACCGGCTGGCAAGTGGCAGTCCTAGAGCAGGTTGGGGCGTCACTCAGGCGACAAGTAATCGATTCCGTCTTCAACGTCGTGATAGACGTCTATGCCGACCGGTCGGCGCATCTCCTCGGCAATGTGTCCGAGCAGGCCGGCCGCACGTGCGAGCAAGGCGAATCCCCGCAAGATCTCGGGGGCGAAACCTAGATCGGCGAGGGCGGCGCCACACACTCCCGCCCCGTTGAGAGGCAACGTGCGACCGAGAATTTCTGGATGCACGCGACCGATCGCGGCGAACAAGTTCAGGTGTGGCCCCGTGACCCCCTCTTCGCTAGCGATGCGCATCAGGGCGGGCGTCCGCGGATCACCTGACTTGTGTACCGGGTGCCCGAGGCCAGGGACGAACGACTTAGCGGCTCGTTTGGCGTTGATCGCCGATCGTGCGAGGTCGTCCCATCCTTCATCACTTGTTGGTAGTTGGCCGCCAGCTACGACATGAGCGGCGATGGTCTCGGCGAGGAAGCGTCCACAATCTTCAGTGACACCAAGGAATCTCGATCCACCACCGAGCAGGCCAGCAGCCATCGCACCCTGCACGGATTCCGGCGCACCCGTCAAGGTGAGACGAGTTGCGATGACACTTGGCGTGAAGCCGTGTTCGGTGAGAGCAACAAGTACCGCTTCGAACACGCGGAGCTCGCCTGGGCTGGGCCGGCGCAATGCCACGAGAGAAAACGAGAGATCAGCGAAGCCGACCTTGCCCATGAGCTCAGCGGCTAGGTCCTGGCCGAGCACAGTGATAGACGACTCGTCGGATGTTCCCAAGGATGTTGGGTAACCGGTCATGGCTTAGACCTCGTTCTCGTTGGCGGCAGAGGTTGCCTCGGGCGATTGGCCGTGCAGTGGTGCTGAGTGCAGTGGTGCTGAGTGCAGTGGTGCTGAGTCGTACTCGTCAGGTGTGTGTCCGGCGGGCAGGCGGTGCTTTGCGATCCTTGCGGTGGGTGTGCGTGGTAGGTCGTCGATAGCCTCCCAGAAGCGGGGCAGCTTGAACTCGGAGAGGCGGCTGTTGGCCCACTGTCTTAGTTCGTCGAAACTCGGGCGCTCACCGGGGGTGAAGACGATGAACGCCTTAACCTCGTCCTCCGTGAGCTCGGAAGGTACGGCGACGACCGCGCACTCCAGCACCCCGGGATGAGTGAGAAGGGCGTCCTCTACTTCAGCCGGCGACAGGTTCTTGCCTCGCCGTCTGATCACTTCCTTCTTGCGTGAGACGAAGGTGTAGCTGCCATCAAGGTTGGTGGTAACCAGGTCGCCAGTGTGTAGCCAGCCGTCGACGAGTACCGCGGCAGTCTCATCTGGCATCTCCCAGTAGCCCGGAGTGAGTGTGGGATTCTGTAGGAGCAGTTCGCCCACGTCGCCGACACTTGCTTGCGCTCCGTCATCGAGTACGACGCGCGCGTAGTTGATCTCGCCCATAGTCGGATGTTGACGCGGCCAGCCCAACGTGCCGAACGGGCGAGTACCGTGGCGCCAGATCAAACCGTAGGGCGATTCTGACATCGCGTAACCGCATACGACCTTGAGTCCGAATCGTTCCTCGAAGGCCTCTTGCCATTCCCGCGCCGGTGACGGCCCGGTGTAGCACAGACGCAGTGGAGTGTCGGCATCATCGGCGCGAATCGGTTGGCGCATAAGGATTTCGAGCATTGCCCCGATCGCATTGAACTCGGTGGCGCCATGTCGGCGTGCACTATCTAAGAAGCCACTGGCAGAGAAGCGGGGCAGAAGTACGAACCCGGCGCCACATGCCAGCGAGCCCAGCATCGAGTAGGCGGGAGCGTTGACGTGGAAGAGCGGAAGGGAGGTCATCAGACGATCGTCGGACGTGAGTTCCATCCAGTATGGAAATCCCTCACCGGCCATGGCGTAGGCGCGATGCGTTTGCATTACGAGTTTAGATTTCCCGGTGGTGCCCGACGTGGGAATAAGGATCGCTAGATCGTCTGCGCTGGGCGTAGACACCATGAGAGTGCCGCCCGCCATCGGCTCCAGCCAGTTTCCTACCAATTCGTTGACGTCGAGCACTCCAAGGCTGGCCAACGCTGCGATGCCGTTGACGGTGAGCGATGGGATCAGTGTGACGTCGCTGATGATGACTCGAGGTGACACCTGACGAGCGAGACCCACCAACTCACCAGCAGCCGATTCGGGATCGGTGGGCACCAAGATCGCTCCCATCGACACCACCGCAAGCCAGGTGAGCAGGTACTCGGGCGTAGTTCGTGTAGTCACTAGAACGAGGTCGCGCGGCCGCACTCCGAGTTGAGTCAGTCTCTGGCCAATTCGTGCGACGGCCGCGGCGGTCTGTCCAAAGCTCAGCGCACCGTCGTCGGTGCGGATCCAGATACCGTCGGCATCTCGCTCTGCTGCTTCGATGAGTAAGCCGGGGATCGTGTTAGGCACTGGGAGTCTCGCAGGCGCTGTCAATGTCGATGGAACTGTGCTTCATGCGAGCGCTGTGCTTCATGCGGGACTGTGCTTCATGCGGGCGCTGTGCTTCTCGGGGGCACTGAGATCCTCCGGACGAATGGGCTTTGGTGGAGTGAGATCGCGGTTTGCAACCGCTCAAGCATGTGCTCACTCTACGTTCATCGGCGCGTACCAAGACCAGTCGGCTAGTTCATGGGTGCCGTTGATCTTGTAGGTTTCGTCGCGACTAGATGACGATTGTGGACTGTGGTCCAATTGGCTCGATATCCGCAAGGTAGGAGAGAGGACCACGCTATGCCCACCGAGGAAGAACTCGTCGAACTTGCATCGAGACGTAACGAACTTCGCGCTCAGTATGTTCGCCCGCTATCGGAGCGGCCCATCTCTCGAGGCCGCGGTATCTCACACGCCGTGCTGATCTGCTCGAATGTTGAACAGACCATCAAATTCTATGACGGGCTCCTGGGCTTCCCGCTGGTTGAAGTTGCCGAGAATCGTGACTATGACGGCTCCACTCACTTTTTCTTTGACGTAGGCAACAAGACCATGCTTGGGTTCTTCGATTTCCCAGGCCTCGGACTTGAGCAGGCCGTTGAGGCCATCGGCGGTGTTCAGCACATCGCGATCTCGGTCACTCAGGGGAATTGGGATGAGATCAGAGTGCGGCTTGATGACGCTGGTATTCCATACGTTGGACCCGAAGTGGGGATTCCCGAATCCATGTATTTCAAGGGCCCAGACGACATTGGGATTGAAATCCTCAGCGATCCGCTCATGTACTTCGCTGGTCGCTTCCTCGATCAGTAACGTCACTCAGAACGTCACTCAGAACGTCACTCAGAACGTCACTCAGTACGTCACTCAGTACGTCACTCAGTACGTCACTCACGGCCCCCCCAGACCACCAACAGCAGGAGTGCTCGTGCCGATCGTTCAGGGTTCAGAAGCCAACATCCACTACAAGCAGGTTGGGGAGGGCTCTGACATCGTCTGGGTGTCGGGAGCAGGGGGCACCGCTGGCTCGTGGGATGCCTACCAACTCCCATATTTCGCAGATGGTTTCCGCAACACAACTTATGACTGTCGCGGTGTCGGGACTACTACTAGCGATAAGCCGATGCCTTGGATGATTGAGGACTTCGCGCTTGATGTCGCGGATTTGATCCGTGCAGTATGTGACCCACCCGTTGCCCTTGTCGGGCTGTCCTTCGGCGGTGGCATCGTGCAGCAGGTAGCCATCGATTACCCCGAGCTCATCTCGGTGGCCATCCCGATGGGCACAGGCGCGGTAAGTGAAGGATGGACCTGGGATTACCAGATGGCCGAAATCGATTGGCGCCGTGCGGGTAATCGCCTCGACGGCATGATGGCGGTGATTCACTACGCCGCGATGTACTACCCGGCACGTGTGCTGGGCGATCGTGTGCTGTGGCCGAAACTGCGCGATGAACTCCTCGAGTATTACCAGACCGATACGGCTGAGGATTCGCTGATCACGCAGTGGCTGCCCTGCGTGCTCTTCGATCAACGCGCGCAACTACCCCAGTGCCAAGTGCCGATGCATGTCATCGCGTTCGACCAGGACGTACAAGCGGTACCGCAAGACGGTGAGGAAGTTGCCGCGCTCGCTGGCAAGGGTGAGTTCCACCTCTTCGAAGGTATGGGTCACTGCTCGATTTACGGTCACACTCAGGACATCCTCAATCCGTTTATCGCAGATCTGGTTCGACGTTACGTCTGAGCCCTCTTGCTTCACTGAGGCTGGCTTCGCTCTTGCTGGCTTGGCTGCCGTCAGGCGATGCGGCTAACGGATCGCAACCGGGAGGCGGCGGATCCCTCTGATGAATTCGGTGTTGTCGACTTCGACAACGCCGTCGAGGTGGGCAGCAGGGAAACGCGAAAAGAAGGATCCCAGAGCCACCTCGCCTTGGGCGCGGGCCAGAACTTGCCCTGCACAGCCGTGCTGCCCGCCGCTGAACGCAAGGTGCTTTCGCGTCACGTTGGGTCGGGTGATGTCGAACTCGTCTGGTTGGGCAAAGACCCGTTCGTCCATGTTTCCCGAGCCGATGAGCAAGATGGCGACAGCGCCCGCGGGCAGGATGGTGCCGTCGACGTCAATGTCCTCGGTGACATAGCGGGTGACGAATTGTTCAGGGGTATCGATTCGCAGAATCTCGGCGATGATCTGCTCACGAAGGTCTGGCTCCGCGACGAATGCCTGGGCGATAGCGCGCCGGTCGAGTAACAGGCGGATCCCGTTCTCGATCATGAACGAGTTATCGAGATGGCCCACAGCGTAAAACAGCGTCGTTGTCGCCACGACTTCAGCGGTGGCCATCAGCCCAGTTGCTTCGGCCTCGAGGAAGGTGTCGAGCAGTCCGTCGCCAGGATGCGCGCGCTTATGTGCAACCAAGTCACTGATGTAGTCGACGTACCACATGAAAGCTGTGTTTGCGCCCTCGACGTCAGCTTCCGTCGCAGCTGGTCGCAGTGCTCGTCCGATGTCGAGCGTGGCCTGCCGACACAGGGCCGCATCGTGTTTGCCGACACCGAGGATGTCGGCCATGGTGCCAAACGTCGCAGGGAACGCGAGGTCATCGCAGACCTCCAGCGACCCAGTTTCGGCTGCCAGGTCGAGCGCGTCATCGACATAGGCCTGCATCATCACTGACCAGTCGCGCACTCGCGCTGGCGTGAACCAACTTGACGAAATCTTGCGTAGCCGACCGTGATCGGGGCTGTCCTGCCCGAGAACTGAGTCGTGAAAGATGCTCGCGACGCCGAAGTCCAGCTGCCGTGAGCTAAGACGTGGATCTCGTAACAGGTTGAAGATGTCGGCGTGACGGGCGATCACGTGGACACCGAGCGGACTTTCATAGACCGGCGTGAGATCGCGCACCCTCTGGTAATACGGGTAGGGGTCCGCCTGATATGTGGCATCGGCGAAAGGCAGCAGATCCAACGTGTCGGATTGAGCAGAGCTCGGCAACTCGGACATTCCTTAGCTCCTCACTCGTCGGCGTTCTGGGTCGTACACCGGGGTCGAGATCACCTGCGCGGTAGACATTGCGTTCGGCCCGACTACGACCAGGCTGGCCTCGACCGCGGAGGCGTCTCGGTGCACTCGAGCCATTGCGATCGTCGCGCCAGCCAAGACGGGGGACGGGACGGCCATGCTGACGTAGCCGACGTCGACACCGTCGAGCTCAAGCCGTGCACCCTCAGCGTCTTGTGGCGATGCGTCGACAAGGAGTGTCACGACCCGACCAGAGTCAGTCTCGCGTCTTGAGGTGAGTGCACTGCTGCCTTGGAACGGGCCCTTGTCGTCGATCGCCCAGCCCATGCGGCACTCGAACGGGCTCACGGTGTCGTCGTAATCGAGTTCACCCATGATCATTCCGGCTTCGATGCGGCACATCATCAGTGCCGCTGCGGCGATTGGCTGAATCCCGAACGGGGCCCCAGCCAACATCACCGCATCCCAGAGCTGCAGGGCTTGATCGCGTTTCACGATGATCTCGTAACCGAGTTCGGCTGTGAATCCCACGCGGTTAATGCTCGCCTCGATACCCGCAATGCGGAGGCCGCTGAGAAACGAGTAGTAGGGGAGTCCCTCGTTGCTGAGGTCCGCGTCGGTGAGCGCGGAAAGGATGCTCCTGCTAGTCGGCCCCTGCAACGACAGGACTGCACTCTCGTCGCGCCGCTCGGTGACGCGCACACCAGGTTTGGCCGCAGCGGTGAGGGATGCGAAGGTCCGTTGGTTTCCCCCTGTGACGATGACGTGCTGCTCCGACTGCACGGCGATCGTGACATCGTCGATCATGGTGCCTTCGTCTGAGGCGATGAACCCGTACGCGATTCGACCCGGTGCCACCTTGGTGACATCTCGCGACACGACAGCATCGACCGTTTCTGCGGCGCCGAGTCCCTCAACGTGCCACTTGTAGAGCATGGAGTACTCGAGTGCTCCGGCTCGCGTGCGGACCGCGTCGTATTCGCTCTCGGGGTCAGTGATCCATAGCGGAACGGCGTAGCCGTAAACATCGATCCACTCGTCTATCTGCTGCGGATAGCGCGGCGAGAAGGGCGTATCGCGTAGGTCTGCTGGCCTTGGCATCTCATGCTCCATGAGCTCTGTGACCAACATCGGTTGCGCCACTGGGATCTGTCGGGAGTGCGTGCCGAAAGAATCTATCCAAGTGGATAATTTGTCAATAGGCTTGGGATCACTAGGTTGCACGACGGGAGGCACAGTTGGCTGGCACAGCAGGATCCATCGACGACAGGCCAGGCTACGGCCAGGGTCGCGAGGCGCTACTTGAGGCGGCCGTTCATCTTGTCGCGACATCTGGTCTGCGCAACCTCACCTATCGCGCTGTTGCAACGAGGGCGGGGGTCACCCACGGGCTTGTACGACACCACTTCGGCTCACGGGATTCCCTGATCGCGGAGGCACTCCAATACGCGCTGAGGCGAAGCGTCGAAACCTCCTCACTCGACGTGGGCGAGGGTCAGCTCTCCGACTTCGCCTCCACACTCGCTGACATGGTTGCCACTGAGCCTGAATTGCAGGCTTTCCAGTTCGAACTCGTTCTCGAGTCACGACGCAATCCTGAGCTTCGTCCACATGTTGAAGCCCTGTACGAGCACTATCGAAGTGCAACGCGTCAAGGGCTCCTGCGGCTGGGAATCGAGGATGAGAACATCGCGGACTTGGCATTTGCTGCACTCGACGGACTCGCCTTTGCGCAGACTGCGTTTGGAGATCGTGAGCGAACCGTCGCAGGAGTGATGGCCTTGCAGAAGTTGCTCAATGCGGTTGCCTCTGAGCAGGAGACCAAGAAAATTCTCAGCAAATGAGTCCAAAGCCTTGACTCACGGTCACTAAGGCGAAACCCTACAGATCATTCGGGCCCGTACGATTTTCCTAACCTCCGCAAACCTTTCTCGAGGAGAACGACATGTCGGCAGATTCCGCAACAAGTTCAGCCAGCCAATCGCCGGCTGGTCCCGCTCGCTTAGGTGGTGTAGGACGTAAGTTGTCGTTGCTCGACGTCGTGGCTCAGGCGATTGGGTTTCTTGGCCCCGTCTTCTCCATGGCGTTCCTTGTCCCGCTCGTAGTTGGCTTGATCAGCGTGACCGGACAGGGTGCGGGTACTGCTGCTCCACTGGCACTGCTTATCGCGGGGATCGGGATTCTCGGTGTTGCCTACATCGTGAGCCAGTACGCCAAGCGCATTCACGCCGCGGGTTCCCTCTATGACTACGTAACAGATGGTCTTGGCCCAAAGTTCGGAGCAGCCGCTGGGATGCTGTACTACGTCGGCATTCTGATTCTGGGTGCCGCGCTCCTGCCGCTTATCGCGGGCAGTATCCATGACACCTTGGCTGCCGAATTCGGCTTTACCGCAATTCCGGTCACGGGCTGGTCGCTGATCCTGTTGGTGTTAGTGGCAGTCATCAGTTATTTCGGAGTCGCTATTTCGACCCGCGCGCAACTGGTACTGGCGGTGCTTTCCATTGCGACAGTTGTGCTGTTCTCGTTGCACGTGATTGTTGCGGTCGGCTCTAAGAACGACTTTGGCCAGGCGTTCAACCCAAGCGCGTCGCCTACTGGGTGGAATGGACTACTTTTCGGAATCGTCTACGCCGTGCTGATGTACACCGGATTTGAGACGGCCGCAAACTTGGCCGAGGAGACAGAGAACCCGAAGCGTGATGTGCCGCGTGCGGCAATCGCGTCGGTCATTGTTGTTGCGGTCATCTACATGATCTGCTCGTACGCTCAGGTAGCTGGCTATGGCTTTGATCTGGGTGCGATGGGCCAGAACGCATCGGCGCCGCTGTTTGGCCTCGCTGCTCCTTCAGAGGCCGGTGGATACGGCGGTACCGCGATCAGCCGACTGCTCGAACTCGTCGTGGTGCTGGATATGTTTGCGGTACTGATCGGCTGCACGGTGGCGTCGTCGCGAGGCTTCTTCGCGATGGCCCGCGACGGTCGCCTGCCCAACGCTGTGGCGAAGGTGTCACACCGTGGAACCCCGCTCAACGCCAGTGTGCTGGTCATCGTGGTCTACGCGATTTGGATTATTGCTACCCGCCAGTTCATCCACCTGTTTGCCATCCCCGGCTACCCTCACTACTTCTCGATGTTTGCTTGGGGCTCGGCGTTTGGTGCTCTCGCACTTGCCACGATCTACTTCCTCGTCGCGCTAGGTGCCCTGAGGGGTCTGAGGGGCAACGACAGGATGTGGTTGGTTTACGTTGCGGCGTTCGCCGGGATGGGCGTGACTGGGCTCGGAGTCTTCGGCGCCTTCTACCAGGTGCCTCAGCCTGCCCTGAGTGCTTCATTCGCTGCGCTGGTTGTGTTCATCATTGGCCTGGTGCTGGCCTATGTGACACGAGGCACTCGGACTTCGCACCACGACTTCCATGAATACGGCGACCTCGCAACTAGCGAGCAGGGTCCGCAGAAGTTGTAGTAGTTCTGTTCAAAGCGGGCCCTGTCGCACGTGACGGGGCCCGCTTTGACGTTCGGGATGGTCTTGGTTAGTGCGCTCTTGCGATCTCATTTACTTTGGTTACGAGTTCACGGCACAGGGCTGGAACTTCGGCAGCTTCGCGGACGAACATCGCCGGCTTGAAGCAGATCGTGGTGTAGCCCTGGGCCAGCTGACTCGGCAGCGATTCCAGTGCGACGTCGAGGTCGGCGATATCGTCCTGACTGGTGAACGTACCGCGGATACCGCCGACCATCTCGAGTTCGGAGATGTCCCGCCCCGCATCGCGCATGCCATTTGCGAGGGCGGCGAGATCGTCATCGCTGAGCGACCCGAATGGGTTCAGGCCGTGCCCATATCTGGCGATACGACGGATGAGCGATGCGTGCATTCCACTGCCGCCAAACCACAATCGCGGCCCGTCGGGGCGGTGCGGGCGCGGCTCGAGCCACACGTCGTCGAAGGTGTAGTAGTGGCCGTCGTGTCGGATGGGGAACGGCCCCCACGCCTTGCTCAGCACTTCGAGTTGCTCGTCCAAAATCCTGCCACGTTCATTGAACGCAACACCTAGCGCCGCATACTCCTCGGCATGCCAACTCACGGTCGGGATCACTACGAGTCGGCCCTCGGACAGCAGATCGAGAGTGCCGAGTTCCTTGGCGAGTAGCAAAGGGTGTCGCAGCGGCGCGATGATTGCACCAGCTACGAGGCGCAGGGTCGTTGTTGCCTGAGCGATAGCCGACAAGAGCACGATCGAACTGGGCCAGGCTGTGGCGGGGTCCTGATTTCCGGGTGCCGCGTAGTCACGACGATTAGCCATGACGCCGTTCGCCCCTGCCGTAGGCCCGAGCACGATGTGCTCGCTCACCTGCACGCTGTCGATGCCTGCTTGTTCGGCCGCCGCCGCCATTGCGATCAGGCCCTTGAGATCTCGCGAGTCAACTATGGCGTCGTTCTCGGTGAGCACCATGCTTAGCTTGATCACTGACACGCGTGGGTTCCTGTCTAGGCGGTGGTCTGGCTGGCGAGGAAACTGGTGCTTCCCACTTGGTCGCGATATGAATTAACGACCTTGAGCATGCCTAGGCCAACGACCGCAACTAGATCCTCGCCGCGGTGGTAGCCGATCACGCACTCTCCGTGTAGATCGCCTTCGAGTAGATGGATCCGATCGGGATCGGCAAGGTTGGTCATGCCGTAGGACTGCATGCGGATGTCGTACTGATCAGACCAGAACGAGGGCAACATCGACCACTGTGTCTGCGCCAATTCGTCGTAGCTCTCGCCTGCGAGGTAGGCCGACAAAACTGCGCTGGCACGACGTCCGGTGTCGGTGGGGACATTCCAGTGCTCGACTCTGAACGCACCCTCGTCGAACCGTGGATTCGGGAAACGCGCAATATCGCCAACCACCACAACGCCATCGACGGCCGTGCCATCGCGCATCGGCCGCAAGGCATTGTCGGTGAGCACGCCGTCGGTGAGGTCGAGTCGTTGGTCCTCGAGCCAGCCGACGTTGCAGTGCGAGCCGAGTGCTTCTAGGACGAAGTCGGCGCGAAGGTGGGTTCCATCGCTGAGGAGCACCCCGGTGACTTGACCCATGCCTTCAAACGCGGTCACCCCGGTGCCGAGATGGAAGACGACACCTTGTGCTTCGTGGCGATGTTGAAGTTCGATCGCGAGCTCGTAGCCCAGTGGCCGCACCATCGGATGTGGATCGATTGCGACACAGTGCACTGTGCAGCCGAGCAAGCGTGCGGTCGCTGCCACCTCGCAGCCAATGAATCCGGCGCCAAGGACCACGATGTGCGCTCCAGGCACGAGCGCCGCGCGAAGGGCGATGGCGTCGTCAAGGTTACGGATCACGTGACGACCACCGCTTGCCAGTGCAGGCGGGCCGGAGATGGGGAGTCGGCGCGCGGATACGCCAGTGGCGGCGACTAGCCCGTCATAGGACAGGGACGTGCCGTCTGAAAGCGTGACGGTGCGCGAGTCGAGATCGGCCGACTCAACACTTTCACCGAGTCGCCACACGACATCGGATGCGTTACCGCGAATTCGGAACGCCAGCTTCTCGTGTTGGATCTCGCTTGTGAGCGCTTCCTTCGATAGCGGGGGGCGGTTGTAGGGCGCCCAGGGCTCATTGCCGATGACAATGATCTCGCCCTCGAAACCCTTGGCGCGCAAGCCCTCAGCGCTGCGCAGCCCGCCGAGACCGGCGCCGACGACCACCACTCGCTGTGCTGTCACGAACTAATCCTGGATGGAAATCGCTTGAACGGGGCATACGTCGGCAGCATCTTCGACCGATGAGCGCATCGAGTCGTCGGGCTCGGTGAGGAGCACTACCAACTTGCCGGCGTCATCAAGCTCAAACACCTCAGGTGCAGCGAAAACACACTGCCCGTGGTCCTGACACAGGTTCATATCGACGATCACCTTGAAGGTCATGGCGCTTACTGCTCCTTCGGAGTAACGGTTGACGGGTAGAGGTCTTTGGATGGCGTGCGGATACCTCGGTACTCCCAGTCGCCCCCGAGCGCGGTCGACACTACTTCTTCGCTCTCAGAAGGCTGAGCGCCGACGTCGGTTCGTATGGGTGTGGGGCCAGTGACTATGTGATTGGTGAGCCGGCCCAAGCCTTCGACTTCGACCTCCACCACATCGCCGGGTTGCACAGGCCGTGAGTTGGCCGGCGTGCCGGAGAAGAGGAGGTCGCCAGGGGACAGCGTGATCGTTCGCGCGATGTCGGCAACGAGATAGTGCATGTCCCATTCCATCTCGGCGGTTGAGGCTTCCTGCTTCACTTCACCGTTGACGATCGTGCGGATCACCTTGTTATGGAAGTCCCAATCGGTGACAAGTCCTGGGCCAACCGGCGCGAGCGTGTCGCTGCCCTTCACCCGCAACATGGAACCAGCATCGGTATCGCGAAAGTCGTGTAATCCGTAGTCATTCCCGACCGTGTACCCCGCGATGTAGTCGCCGGCCTCGGCTGGTGAGATGTTGCGGCAGGTACGTCCGATCACGATGACTATCTCGCCCTCGTAGTTGAGCCACTTGCAGCCTTGGGGTCGAACTACTGCACCCCCGTGCGAGTTGAGTGCTGTGATCGGTTTGTGGAAATACGTTGGCGCCGCTGGCAGGCGAGTCATGAATTCGCGTGTGCGACTGTCGTAGTTCAGATGTACGGCGATGATCTTGCTCGGCTCAGTCGGGGGCAGATGCACCGCAGTGTCGACGCCCACTTCACGTCCGTCTGCCGCCACCAGGGTCGCGCCGTGTCGGACGACCTGCACGGCGGAACCGTCAAGCAGGATGCGGCGGTACTCGGTCACGTGGTGTCTCCTGAAGTGAGGTGTGGGTCAGGCTGAAGGTGGCGCTGTCCAGCCCTCATGTGGTCGGTCGAACCAGAGGTGAACCTGTCCGGTGCCAATCGAGTTTTCGTACTCGCCGTATTGCCTCGCTGGCGCTGTAACTGCAGTCTCGCCCAAGGCGCCGATCATCTGCAGGTAGTGGCAGAACTTCGCCTCGGGCTTGACCTTCAAGAACTCGGGCATCGTCGCCAAGACTTGTGCGTGGTCGCCATTTTTGAACCAGGCGATCCGTTCGTAGTCGGCCTCGCGGGCTGCCGCGGAGTAGATGTGGGACGGATCTCCTGATTCATGCTGACGCAGGTCACGCAGCGAGTGGAACGTGTGCGACAGCGCTCCAGAAGCGAGGAGGACGACCTTTCGATCACTTGCGGCGATGGCATCGCCAAGCGCCCGACCGGCTCGCAGGAAGTCCTCGGTGTCGCCTGTTTGGCACACGCTCAGCGAGATCCACTGCTTGTCGAGTCCGCGACCGAGGTAGTGCCACAGGTTGATAGTGGCGTAGTAGATCGGAAGGTACTGATCGTCGATAGCTGTGATCCACGTATCGCGTGCTGGTGCGGCCGCCGCAATCGCTTGCGCGAGTTCGGGATCGCCGCGAAAGTCGTAGGGGATCCGGCACATCCCGCGGGGGAGTTCCTCGGATGTGAACAGCCCGGCTCGACGATCCTGCGACGTGACTACGAACTCGACGGTGGTTGCCCAGTGTGAATCGAGAACCACCACTGTGTCGTAGTCCAGCGTGTCGAAAACTTCACCGCGCAACTGCTGGAGCCCCCCGACCAGGGAGAAATCCTCGCCCTCGTTGAGTTCGCGTCTGATGGTCTCGGGAAGCATGATGGTTGGCACATGCGCGAGCAATCCTGCACCGACGATCTCACCCATGGTCGGACCATCCCTTCGGCGCGAACACTGAGTTCTTCACATCACAGTAGAAGTCGAACGACCAGGTGCCGCCTTCGCGGCCAATGCCCGAACGACCGTTGCCACCGAAGGGCGCGGACAGGTCGCGGACGAAGAAGCAGTTGATCCAGACTGTGCCCGCTGACACGAGCGATGACACTCGCTCGGCGCGGTCTTGACTGCCGGTAACGATCGTGGCCGCGAGTCCGTATTCGGTGTCGTTGGCCATCGCGACACCGTCTGCCTCAGTGGTAAAGGTTTGTAGCGTGAGCACAGGACCAAAAACCTCATGACAGACGATCTCCATAGTTGGGTCGACGTCGGCGAAAACCGTTGGTAGGTAAAAGAATCCGCCCGTTGCTAGGTTGAGCTCATGATTGGGTTCGCCACCTAGTAGGACCGTGACTCCGTCAGACTTCGCGCGTTGGACGAATCCGTCAACGCGATCAAGATGCGTCTTGCTGACCAACGGACCTATGCCGGTTGATTCATCACGCGAGTCACCTTGGACTACATGCGCAGCCTTGGCGAGGAAACGACGTTGGAACTCTTCAGCGATCCCGTCTTGCACCAGGATTCGGACGGCGGCGAGGCAGACCTGCCCTGAGTTGTCGAACTGCTCAACCGCGATATCGACTGCAAGGTCTAGATCGGCGTCGTCAAATATCACTAGCGGTGACTTACCACCGAGCTCGAATGACACTGGAGTGATGTTGCTTGCAGCAGCTTCGCCGACCTTCCGCGCTGTGGGCACCGAGCCAGTGAAGCTGATTCGCCGCACGTCTGGATGGGCGGTCAACGGGGCGCCTGCCTCTGTTCCAAGCCCTTGCACGACGTTGAAGACACCGGCGGGTAGACCTGCTTCGGCTGCGATGTCGGCAAGCAGCGATGCCGTAAGTGGTGCCCACTCCGGCGGCTTAGCGACCACCGTGTTGCCAGCCGCCAGAGCAGGTGCGATCCGCCAGGTAGCGAGCATCAGTGGTGCGTTCCATGGAGTGATGACGGCCGTGACTCCGGCTGGGTCCCAGGTGATGTGATTACGGTGGCCGCGGGTGTCGAAATCGTCGTGGCTGAGAGTCAGTAGGTGATCGGCGAAGAACCGGAAGTTCATCGCGACCCGGGGCATGACGCCGCGTCGGTGTGAGCGAAGCAGCGAACCGTTGTCCATTGTTTCGACCTGAGCGAGATCCTCGAGCCGGGCTTCGACGCCATCGGCGATGCGATGTAGGACGGCGGCGCGTTCCGCGGGAGCGGTGCGCGACCACGTGACGAATGCTGCTTTGGCTGCGGCCACTGCAGCGTCAATCTCTGCCTGCCCGCCACGCGCGATGTCGGCGATCACCGTGCCATCAAGGGGTGAGACGTCAGCGAAGGTAGTGGCGCTGGCTACTCGTTGGCCACCGATCCAGTGGCGGGTGTCGACCTTGACTCCCGCGACAACTGCAGTGGTCACCATGTCGACCTTTCAAGAGGCTTCCCGATTACGGCACGGCAAGATATCGTTCGGAGCCAAACGTATTCTGCGAGCGGAGAGGCGTCAAGTGAACCGAGCAGTGCCGTTGGTAGCGATTCCAGCACGATTCGCCGCCTCGACTTCTGCGTTGCGCTACGGCGCCGTCGTCACGGCTCGGGCGCTGAGTGAATCTGTTCTCCGTGCCGGTGGCGAACCGGTCATGGTGCACCCTTGGGCACCCGATGGCAACGTCGATCCCTACGCGGTCGGACGTCGCCTTGCGTTTGCTGATGCCGTGCTTTTGCCTGGTGGCGGGGATCTTTCGCCCACGCGGTACGGCGAGACCGTAGCCAGCGATCACGTCTACGACGTGGATGATGAGCAGGATGCTTTCGACCTTGCTGTGGCCACCTGGGCCATTGCAGCGGGTGTGCCACTGCTTGCCGTGTGCCGAGGTATGCAAGTGGTCAACGTCGCTCTCGGTGGGTCACTTGAGCAGCATATGGATGAGCCTCATCGGCACTTCGTGCACGACGTGCAGGTGGCTGCTGGCTCTGCCCTCGCGGGCGTGGTTGGCCAGTCACCGCGTGTTTCGTGCTATCACCACCAGCGGGTCGACGTCGTTGGCGAAGGTCTACAAGTAGTTGCGCGTGGGGGCGACGGCGGAATCGAAGCGCTTGCGTTGCCGTCAGCGTCAGCGTGGTTCATGGCAGTGCAGTGGCACCCTGAGGATATGGCCGCAACAGATGCGACGCAGCAAGCGCTGTTTGACGGTTTGGTTGAGGCTGGCCGCGGGAAAACGTTGTGACTCAGCGCATCTTGGGGCTACTCAGTCGGGGGAGTGAAGTCGTCGACCTGCGCCACCACTCGACGCAGCGACCTTGCCAGCGACGTCTTCTCGTTGGCGGACAGCGCAGACGTCACTCGGGCTTCCTCGGTGTTGAACATCGGGAACAACCGGGTCATGAGTTTGCGGCCCTTGGCTGTGAGCGCCACAAGGACGCGCCGAGCATCGTCAGGGTGCACGCGTCGAGTGAGGAGGCCGCGCTTTTCCAGTGTGCCGATCACGCCGGTCAGCGTGCCCTTGGAGATGCCCGCTTCAGTAGCAACGTGCCTCGTCTCGATGTCGCCCCAAATCCAGACGACCCAGAGCACGACCCAGCCCGTCCAGGTGAGGTCATGGGGCGCCAACACCGTGCGCTCAAGGTGATTTCGGATCGTGTTAGCTGCGCGGTAGACGTTCTGCACCGCGGCCATGGCGTCCATGTCGAGGTCCATACCGCTGAGGCGATCGGCCACTGCTCGCTCGGTTTCGGCAAGCGTGTGGTGGGCGCCGCTGTCGGCGTCGGCGGTCGTTCGCGTGTATCGGCTCAACGTCTATGCACCATTGTTGTCAGGGGCTGGGGTGGTTATCGTACGGCTAACGTTCGGTCCCAAACAATGCTGGATGACGGAGTGACGACGTGACAACTGGTGCAACGTCTTCCGGTGCGGCTGGTCTGCTCAATCAGGCAGTCATCGATGAAGCTGAGGACCTCCGTCGTCGGGCGCGATTCCCGGTGGGGGCTGCACTTCAGTTTGCCGACATGGAAGAAGCTGGCCGCGAATCGGCGCTCGATCGGCTGCGCGTTGCGGAGCCGGTGTCGTGGGTGCCAGCGTTGGGTGGCTGGTTGATCACGAGCCGCGCTGCGGCGCGCGACATGCTCGTGCCGAATGCTGGTGCCACAGTGGAAGTTGCCGAGAACCTTGTTCGTGCATCGTTGGGGACGATGATGCTCACCAGCGATGGTGCCGAGCACACACGTTTGCGCACACCGTTCGAACGTCCCTTTCGCGGCCAAGAGGCCGCTGAGTTGTTCACCCGCTACATCGCAGGCGAGTGCGATTCGTTGCTCAGGCCGCTTGTCGGTGTTGGTGCGGCTGGCTCGGCTGAATTGGGCGCTGCGTTCGCTGCACCGTTCGCAGTGCGGATGGCCGCCCGGGTTCTGGGTCTATCGCTCGATGACACTGAACTCATCGACAGCTTCTACGTAGCGTTCGCCGAGGGGATGGTGTACGACGGCGATCCAACTCGGCAGCAACGGGCCGATCAAGCTCGCGACGATCTGAACGAGATTCTCGCGCGTGAACTTCGCAAGGTTCGGGCAACGCCAGATCGTTCGATCACGTCGGTCGTTGCGCATGATCCTGAGACGGCGCTCACGGACGACGAGTTGATCGCGCAATTGCGAGTGGTGATGTTCGGCTCAATCGAGACCATCCAGGCTTCGGTGCTCAACACGATCCTGCTGCTTCTCCAGCACCCAGAACAACTAGCGGCCGTGCGTGCCGACATGTCACTCGTCGCAGGTGCCGTTGAGGAATCGCTGCGAATGATTCCGCCTGTCGCTTTCATTGAGCGGTGGACTCGTCTTGCGATCACGTTGGATGGCATCGACATTGGAGCTCACGAGTTCGTCGGTATGTCAGTGCTCGCCGTCAATCGTGACCCCGCGACCTTCGTCGATCCGTTGCTGTTCGACATCCGTCGGGGCAATGCTCGCAAGGCGCTGTCGTTTTCGTTTGGTGAGCACCATTGCCTTGGTATCCACCTCGCACGGCTGCAGACCGTCACGGCGGTCACCACGATCCTCGAAGCGATGCCGCGGTTACGTTTGCTCGACCACGAGCCGCCAGCAGGGTTTGCCTTCCGTCGTCCAGCGCGTCTAGTAGTGGAGTGGGACTGACCATGACCGGGGATTTGGGCACACAGTGGGGCTCCTGGACTGCGTCTATCGCAGTGCGGGGCACATTCATGATGAAAGTGGGGGTGGAGGGGTGAGTGGGTTGGTGGATTTGAGTGATTTGGATGTGTTTGAGCGAGGTGAGGCTTGGCCGTTGTTTGATGTGTTGCGGGCCGAGCAGCCGTTGCATTGGAACGACGAGCCGTCGCCCAATAAGGGGTTTTGGTCGCTGACTCGCCATGCCGACGTGGTGACGGTTACCCGTGATGAGGCCACGTTCTCATCTGAACTTGGCGGCGCCAACCTCGAGGAACTCGATGCTGAGCAGATCGATGTACGCAAGTCGATGCTGGAGACTGACGGCGCTCGGCATTGGGCGCTGCGCCGACTCCTTCAGCATGAGTTCACGCCACGCGGTTTGGTCGGCTACGAGGTCTTCCTGCGAGGCCTCACTACATCGACCCTTGATGCCGCCTTGGTGAAGGGCGAGTTCGACTTCGTCAAAGAGGTCAGCGCTGACTTCCCGATCCGCGTGCTTGCTCGGATGCTCGATGTACCCGACGAACACACAGGTCAGTTGATCGAGTGGGGGAATCGGATGGTCGGAAACAGTGACCCCGACTACGCCGATGTACTTGCCGATTCGGACGAGAGCGAAGAGTTTCGGCTGCTGCCATTTCGCTCTCCGGCCGCACTCGAAGTTTTCGAGTACGGCCTAGAGCTCGCAGCGCAGCGCAAGGGCGGCACGGGCGAGGACCTCGTGACCAAACTGGTCAATCAGATACCCGAAGACGGTGTCCCAATGAGCGATCGAGATTTCCGTAACTACTTCTTGCTCCTAGTTGTGGCTGGCAACGAGACCACACGTCAGGCGATCTCGCACTCGATGAAGGCGCTGATCGATCACCCCGAGCAACTCGCATTGCTCCAGGCTGAGCCTGAACGCATTCCAGCTGCGGTCGAAGAGATGTTGCGATGGGCGTCACCGGTGTACCACTTCCGTCGCACTGCAACGCGCGATGTCGAGATGTACGACCAGACCATCAAGGCGGGCGACAAGGTGGTGGCGTGGTTCGCCTCCGGTAATCGTGACGATCGAGTCTTCGATGATCCCTACCGATTCGACGTGACGCGCACTCGAGTCGATCACGTCACATTCGGCAAGGGCGGGCCACACTTCTGCCTTGGTAATCAGTTGGCACGCATGGAGATTCGGATCATGTTCGAAGAGCTGATTCCCCGAATCCCGAACGGGCTGCAGGTAACCGGCGAGATAGCACGGGTGCGTAGCAATTTCATCAACGGGATCAAAAAATTCCCGGTGAAGGTGTAACTACAGCAGGTCTCGGTTGGCTATGCGGTCAAGAAAGCGGTCGACGAGCACATGCGTGCGTTCGGTGGCCGCGGAGTCGCCGACCTTGGTCTCGCGCATCATCTGCGCCGAGTCGATTCCGTGCTCGACCATGTACGACTCGCCGCCGTTATCGAGCCACGCCTGCAGCGTCTCGCTGGTGAGCTCGGGGTGGAATTGCAGGCCAAGGCTGCGTCCGAGTGCGAAGGCTTGCGGCCCAACTGGCGTGCGCGCGATCTCGACAGCGCCGGGTGGTGGCACGAACTGATCGTGATGCCACTGGAACCACGGGCCCTGGCCGACCACATCGGAGTCGTCGGTCTCTATCACGTACCAGCCCACCTCAGCTGCTGGGGCTCGGCGCACGCTGCCGCCCAATGCGGCTGCCAAGGCTTGACCGCCGAAGCAGATTCCCAGGATGGGTACACCAGCCTCATGCGCGGTTCGCAATAGTGCGAGTTCGTCAAGGATCCAGTTGCCGATTGTGGTGTGGTCAAAGACCGACCAAGCCGCACCCATCGGGATGATGACGTCGTAGTCGAGCGGATCGGGGAAGTCGACCACCACGTTGGGTGAGTCGAAGCGATGACCTGGCACGACATTGAACTCGACAATGTCGTAGCCACGCTCCGCCAGGCGCTCGCCCACTGGCCCCACCGGCGACACATGGTCCTGCTGGATGAATAACGCGCGCACCTGATCGCTCCTCTCGTTTGCACCCGAACGTACGGCGAATCACGCTACGGCGTCAACGCTTGCTGTGTGAGGATTGGCCCACAACGAGTCACGCAGATCGGGGTGCCCGAGGGGCTTCCCTCAAGGGCAGCGAAGGGATATCTTTTCGCGAAGAATGTTTGGGTCCGAACGACCTGTGACCTCGGTTGGCTAGCGACCGCATCACAGGTTGACGAACAGGGAGAGCACGCTATGGAGCACGTCGACGTCAGCGGTGTTGTCAACGATCTTCGTTCGCGCGGGATCGACGTGATTCGGGTGTCGTACCCCGACATGATCGGAACCGACCGCGGGCGAGATGTTCTCATCGACGAACTTCCCAATGTCATGAGCCACGGGATGGCCTTCTGCCGGGCGGTCTTCCATACCTCACCGATGGGAGACGTGGTTCCCGTACAGGGCGGTCTCGAAGTGGGCCTGCCCGACATCAGTGCAAGGCCCGACCTCTCAACCCTCGCGGATATGCCTTGGGAGCCAGGCGTTGCCTGGTGTCTTGCTGACACCACGGTGCATGGTGGGCTCCCAGCCGAGGAGTCTCCGCGTTACGTCGCTCAGCAGGTTTCGGCGAAGCTTGGCGAACTAGGCCTGCGCGCTGTCATCGGACCAGAGCTCGAGTTCTTCGTGTGCGAGTCAGATGGCGCTGGCGGCTGGAAGCGATACTCCGACTACCCAGGCAACGTCTACGTGGTGGGCCGCAAGGGCGATCCCAAGGCACTGCTCATCAAGATGTTGCGATATCTGCGTGACACCGGACTGCAGGTCACCGCGGCCAACCATGAATTCTCAGCGGGACAGTTCGAGATCAATCTCAATCACTCTGAGCTCATCGATGCTGCCGACCGTGCCTTCCGAATGAAGTCCGCCGTACAGGAGATCGCTCGGCATGAGGATCTCATGGCAACTTTCATGGCCAAGCCATTCAACGATGAAGGAGGCAGTGGCTTCCATCTGCACCTTTCGCTTGTCGATGAGAACGGCACCAACGTCTTTGGCGATGCCGACGGCGCCGACGGACTCTCCGACATTGGGCGTCACGCCATCGCGGGTGTGCTCGCGCATGCGCCGGCACTTGCTGGGATCTTGAACCCAACCATCAACTCCTACAAGCGATTTGGCCCTGACACCCTCGCCCCTTGGTTGATCGACTGGGGCTTGGATAATCGCAGTGCGATGGTGCGCATCCCACCCGAGCGGGGCGGCTCAGCGCGCATGGAGGTTCGACTCGGTGACGCCACGGCGAATCCGTATCTCGCGATGGCCGCAGTGGCTGCGGCCGTTTACCTCGGTGTTCGCGACAAGCTCGAACCCCCCGCTGCGCTTGAGGGGTATGGCTATGTAGTCGATAGTGCGCCGATGTTGCCGCAGTCATTAGGGGAGGCCCTCGACGAGCTCGAGGCCAACACCGCGTTGGCCGAGGTGATTGGCGAGTATTTCGTCAGGTCCTTCATTACATACAAGCGCAATGAGATCGAGCGATTCAGTAGGCACATCACCGACTGGGAGTTTCGCGAGTACGCCTATCACCTGTAGGCGTGCCACGTTCAGCTCGTGTAGTCCCTTTGGTTGGAGCAGATATGAGCACGTCGATTACTGAAGCGTTGGCCGCACCTCTCGCTGACCCGGATACCTTTATCGACGGACCGCCTTACGAGTTGTTTGCGCAACTTCGCGACGTTGAGCCTGTTGCGTGGACTCCTGAGCCGGAACCGCACAGCGGCTTCTGGTCGGTGACGCGTCACGCCGACATCGTGGCTGTGAGCCGCGACTGGGCCACGTTCAGTTCGGCACGTGGTGTGTCACTCGAGGATCTCGATGACGATCAACTTGAGCACCGCACATCGCTCATCGACACCGACCCACCAGCGCACACGGCCTTGCGCAAGGTGCTTTCTGGCGAGTTTTTGCCGAAGGTCATCAATGGGTACGAGACCTTCCTGCGCGGGATCGTGGCCAAGACCATGGATTCGGCGCTCGCTTTGGGTACTTTCGACTTTGTCGAGCAGGTTTCAAGCGAGATCCCAGTTCGAGTATTGGCCCGCATGCTCTCTGTCCCCGATACCGACCGCGAGAAGCTCACATCCTGGGGTGACCGGCTCGTCGGTACATCCGATCCGGAGTTCGCCGATGCTCTGGCCGGCTCGGCCGCAAGTGACCAGTACCGGCTGTTGCCCTTTCGTTCACCAGCTGCTTTAGAGGTCTTCGAGTACGGTCGTGAACTCCAGTCGCAGCGACGAGCCAACCCAACGGGTGATCTTGTCAGCAAGATGGTTGAGGCCGAGATTGATGGTGAGAAACTCGCGCAACGAGATCTCGACAACTACTTCCTGTTGTTGGCGTTGGCGGGCCAAGAGACCACGCGGCAGGCCATCAGCCATGCGATGGAGACCTTGATTGAGAACCCGGCCGTGCTCACTCGATTCCAGGAGCAGCCCGAACTTCTCTCGGGGGCGGCTCTCGATGAGATGTTGCGCTGGGGGCCTCCCGTCTATCACATGCGTCGCACCGCCACCGCTGACGCGATGATCGGTGATTCGAAGGTGAAGCAGGGCGACAAGATCGCCATCTGGTATCCGGCGGGTAATCGCGATGAACGAGCGATTGAGCGGGCATCGGTTCTTGACGTCGATCGCTCAAGCGTCGACCTGTTGACCTTTGGGAAGGGTGGCCCGCACTTCTGCATGGGCTCGTTCCTGGCGAAGATGGAGTACAGAGTCACCCTTGAGGAACTTGTCGCTCGGCTCGATTCGGCCGTCTATGACGCACCGATCGAGCGGCTGCGAAGCAATTTCGTCAACGGTATCAAGCGTTTACCGGTGCGGGTAACAACGCGTTGATCCGCTAGACCTCGCGGTGCGCGAGTGTTGTGCCGCCGTTCCACGAGACGCCGACCTGACGGTAATACCCGCCGATGATCTCGTTGACGGGCAGAACAGACGCCAACTCGTCCCATGGGCTGTCGAACAGCTCTAGCTGGGCGTCGCCCTGCCAGCACGGGCCTAGGTCGGCGTCGTAGCCACCCATCGTGACTACTTCGTCGAGCGCCCAACCAGCACCGCGTTCGATGCCGCGGACCTGACGGTGGTGCACCATCGGCAGCGCGTTGACGAATCCGTTGGTCTCGCTTGGGCCGGTGATGGTGAGTTTTACCGTGGCCAACCGGTGGTCGTGGGCGGCGAGCGATCCGCCGAATCGGCCGCCGACATCGACTCGTGGTGCTGCCTTGCCATGGGGCATGGGGCGAGTCTGGAAGATCGAGCCGAGCTTTTTGGGGTAGCCCTGATGCACACCGCGTGCGATCGCGAAATCGCTGGTGACCCAGATCAGGGCACATCGTGAGTACGTGACGCCGGCGTAGACACAGCGCACCACCGCGAACACCTCTTTGTACTGACTGCGTGAGGGATCGAGCAGCTCGTCGAACGAGTCTGAACATGACTGCCAGTCGGCCCAGATGAGTGCGACAGCGCCTGGGTCATCGTCTGCCAACTCGAGATCGTCGGGCAGCAGCGCCCTGACATTGGCCGGGTCCGTGCGATATTCGACTGTGAGGAGATCCCCGCTGTAATGCCACGGCGGGGTGGGGATCAGTGCGCTTCTACCCGTGATGGTGTACGGCGGGGCAAAGCCTGCAAACTCGGGCACGTCCGACTCCTATTCGTTTGGATCCGTACGAATAGTAGACGTACCCGAGCCTGCGGTCTACATCTTGATAGTCACGAGCGTGCTCGAGAGTTGCTCCAGAGCGCAAAGATGCCGACACCGGCGAACAGGACAGTGAGGGCTTCGCAGGCGAGCGAGGCGAGACCGAGAGCCTCATCCCATACGCCGATGTCTTCGGTCCAGTCCGGTAGCCCAGTGGTGCGTGTCAGCACGAATCCGACGAGCACGCTAAGCGAGAGCAGCCCAGCTAGACCCAAGGCCCACATCGTTGGGCGTACCGCCACGACAACAGCGAGGACGATCGCCGAAGCGATAAGACCGAGGAACATTGCGGCCGAGTAGGTCGGCTCGCGGCCGGGCATATCGATGACGTGGATTGCCGCGGTCACGAGCAAGCCCATTGAGACCAATGCTGCGGGTACCGCAACCGATGCGCTGAAGCGAGCCGGTGTGGCCGCAGTGATTCTGCGGTCTTCGGATCGACGGTCCAATCCACGGGCCGTGTACGTGTGTGACGCGTCCGTATGCGACGCGTCTGTGTTGACCCCGGCAGTTGCGATTGCCATGTGTGTCTCCATCCCTACCTGTGAGTTTCCTGTACAGGCACGCTAGGGAGAGCGCACGTCGAAAAGGTGGATCGTGTTCCAAGATCACCTAGATAGAGCAATGATCTTGTATTTGGTCGGTGACTCTCAGTGCACTACGCCTGCTTTATCGGTGCGCGAGAGCACTGAACGCATGGCCTCAACCGTGCGATCGGCTTCTGCCTCAGTCATAATCAGTGGCGGCGACAGCACCAGATTATGTGCGCAGTCGCGCACAATAACGCCGGTTTCGCGGCGAATCACATCAGGCAGCATCGGCTGCAACATGGGTAGCGGCACGCGAGTTTCACGGTCTGCTACCAACTCGACCGCGTGCATCATGGCAACGTTACGAACCTCGCCGACGATCTCGATATCCATCAGCGACTTGAGCCCGTTGTTGAGATACGCCCCGATCGTCTTGGCGCGTTCAAGCAGGCCCTCGCGCTCGATGATGTCGAGGTTAGCCAGTGCGACCGCCGCCGCAGTGGGATGGCCGTTGTACGTGTACCCCATCGGGAAGCCGTAGTCACGCTGCAACGCATCGCCGACGGCGTCGGTGACGAGTACGGCGCCCAGCGGGATGTAGCCGCTCGTGATTCCCTTCGCGGTAACGATGATGTCGGGCTCGACGTTGAAGTATTGGGCCGCGAACCATTCGCCAACTCGGCCGTATGCGGTTACGACCTCATCGAAGATCAACAAGATGCCGTGGCTCTTGAGGACGGCAGACACCCGGGTCCAGTAGCCATCTGGTGGCACTAGCATGCCGCCGACGCCCATGATCGGCTCTCCGACCATCGCCGCGATGTTCTCGGCACCGAGCCGGGCGATCGTGGCTTCGAGTTCTTTGATCAGGAAGTCAGTGGGGTCTTCCCCGTTGAACAGCTCATGCCGGTATGGCCACGGCGCAGTGAGGTGCGCAACGTGCGGCATCATCGGGCCAAATCCGTCGTGGTAGACGTCGAAGCCAGACGCTGAACCGCCGCCGTAGCCGACACCGTGGTACGCATTGCGGCGGGCGATGATCCAGTTGCGATTCGGCTCGCCGTTGCGGAAGTGGAAATAGCGGGCCATCTTGATGGCGGCTTCGTTGCCTTCAGAACCGCCGCTCGTGAAGTACACCTGGTTGATGTGATCTGGGGCGATAGTCACTAGCCGGTCGGCCAGCGCGATTGCCTTGTCGTTGGAGAACTCCCAGAAGCTCGTGAAGTACTCAAGGGTGCTGATCTGCTTTGCGGCGACGGCTGCGATCTCGTCGCGACCGTGGCCGATTTGCGCGAGCCATAGACCACCAGTCGCGTCGAGGTATTCGCGCCCTGAAGCATCGGTGAGGTTGCATCCCTTGCCGCTGGTCATGATCACGCGTTCGGTGGTCGTGGCCGGAAGATAAGGATGAATGATGTGGGCCCGGTCGATGGCAACAAGTGTGTCGACGTCGTGACCTGTGGTGTTCGCGATGATGGTCATCTCGGTTTCTCCTACTGAGCCTAGTACCGGATCCACGTGGTCTTGAGACCAGTGAACTTCTCGAATGCGTGCAATGACAGATCGCGGCCAAAGCCAGATCCCTTGAATCCACCGAACGGCGTGGTTACCCCAAGAGCATCAACGGTGTTCACGGATACGGTACCCACGTGGAGCCTGTCAGACACCCGATGTGCCCGAGAAATATTGCTGGTCCAAACCGATGCGGCTAACGCGTATTGGCTGTTGTGTGCGATCGCAATTGCTTCGTCCTCAGTGTCGAATTCGATGACTGACAGGACCGGTCCGAATATCTCCTCGGTGGCCGGGGCGCTGTCGAAAGGTAAGCCAGTGATGACAGTCGGCTCGATGTAGCAGTCAGATCCTTCGATGGTGAGGCGTCGACCACCGGCAGCCACTGATCCGAGCGCTGCACCATCACTTAGATACTGCTCGACTCGGTCGGCGTGACCACGATCCACGAGCGGGCCCATCGTCGACTCGGGATCGAATGGGTGGCCCACCTTGATCGCCTTGGCTTGCGCCACTACCGCGGCGATGAACTCGGCGGCGATCTCGCGCTGCACCAGCAGCCGTGAGTTGGCCGAGCAGACCTCACCTTGATTGAAGAAGATGGCCCGGGCCGCGAACTCAGCGGCCTCGTTGAGGTCCTCAATGTCGGCGAAGACGAGGTTGGCGCTCTTCCCGCCGCACTCGAGCCACACCTGCTTGAGGTTGGAGGCGCCGGAGTAGCTCATGAACTTCTTACCGACCTCGGTGGAGCCGGTGAAGGTGAGCACGTCGATGTCTGGGTGCATGCCGATTGCTTTTCCGACCGTCTCGCCGCGACCTGGCACAACGTTGAGTACGCCATCGGGTAGCCCCGCCTCAGCGGCGAGTTCGGCCAAGCGCAGTACTGAAAGAGGAGACTGCTCAGCCGGTTTGAGAACCACGCTGTTTCCGGCGGCGAGGGCTGGCGCTAGCTTCCAGATCGCCATCTCCAACGGGTAGTTCCACGGGATCACCGCGCCCACGACACCTAGCGGAACTCGTCGAACCAGGGCTACTGACCCGGGTGGGGTGACGGGGATCTCGCCCGCGAGCTTGTCGATTGCCTCGGCGTAAAACTGCAGGATCATCGCGCTTCCGGGCACGTCAATCGCGGCGGCTTCGGTGACCAACTTGCCCATGTCCAGTGAATCGGTGACGGCCAACTCATCAAGATTGGCCATGATCAACTCGGAGAGTTTCGACAAGGTTGCCTTGCGCGTGTCAGATGATGCGCGAGACCACACGCCCGATTCGAATGAGGTGCGAGCCGCGAGCACTGCCGAGTCGACCTCCGCATCACCACACTCTGCGACGTTGGCTAGTACCTTCCCGGTGGCAGGGTCAATGGTGATGCTCGTGCGGCCATCACGGGCATCGACGAAAGCACCGTTGATGAATGCCTGCGTGCGCGGCACGAGGGAGTCGGCGATTGCCTGCCAGTCGGCGCGTTCGCGAGTCACGGAGTGGCCCTTCTGATCGGTGGACGCGGTACTACGGGGGAGTGGCGGTCTGACCTCATGGCGTCGCCGAGCCAAGTTCTTGTCGGAGTCGATTAATGAATGTTTCGGTCGCGTCACTGAGCCGCGCACTATCGCGACGCTTGACGAGCGCAATTCGGCTTGGTGGCAGATCGTCGGAAAGAGGCCGAGTGATGACCGCTCGCCCATCGTAGGTAGTGGAGCTGGCGGGTTTGGTGCCCAGGATCGTAAAGCCCATGCCATTGCCGACCATGCTGCGTACCATCTCGAAAGACCTTGAGCGATATGCGATTTGGGGGGTCAGCCCCAGGTGCGCGAACAGTGATGGGAAGTAGGTGCGCGAGGGCGGGACGTCGAGCAGGATCATCGGCTCGTCGACCAAATCCCGCAGCGACACCGTGGCTTGATGTGCCAGCGGGTGAAGTGCTGGGAGCAGAACGTAGGGCGGCACGTCCGCGATGACCTCGATGTCGAGGGTGTCGGGAAGATCATCGACGTAGGTGAGCAGGAAGTCGGCTTCACCCACGGCGAGGTGATGTACGAGTTGTGATTGGTCACCTTCTAGAACGCGGACATCGACCTCAGGGTGCGCTGTCGTGTGCAGTGCCAGCATGCGGGGGACGAGGTAGGGTGCAAGGGTGGAGAAGCAGCCGAACGACACAACGTGTTCGGCGTCGGCTTCGACATGCGAATGACGTCGGCTGGCTGATGCGCCGCCTAGGTTGACCGGCGATCCATAGGCACGGTTCGCGTAGATGAGGGACGGACCGGACTCTGCGACTTCGGCTTCCTCGAGTTCGCCGATGAACACGTGATGAGATCCGTAGCGCATTGACTCTTTGAGCCGACAGTCGAAAGCCACGAGTGCATCGTGGAGCGCTGGTGAGCCGGTAACCAGAGTTCGCCACGTGCCGACATCGAACTTCTCGCCACTGTCGGTGCGGATTCGGCCAGCGAACGTGTCGGAGACGAACGCCTGTGAATCCCGAAGCACGTTAACGCAGAACACGCCGTTGGCTTTGATCGCCTCTGCCGCAGGGCTTAGGTGGTGCACGCACACCAGCAGCGACGGCCGCTCCGAGTCGGCTGAGACGGCGCTCATCGCGCTTACGGTGACGCCTGCTCGCCCCGCCGGGCCGTCAGTAGTGACCACGGAAACCGTGGCTGCGGCGCGGCTCATGCCGTCGAGGAACTTGGCCCGGGTCACGGCTGCACTCCGAGAAGGCGGTTACGTGTTGTGGTGTCCGCGGCAGCGTCTGCGATCGTGAGGGCGAGACCGGTTGCCGCGTCGAGCAGCGCTCGGTCGGCTGCAGATGAGATCGCTGCTGCTGCAAAGGCATGCTGGTGGTTGACCGCTGGGGCTGAAGCAATGCCGATGTACGGGTGGATCGATGGAATGACCTGCGAAACGTTGCCCATGTCGGTGCTTGCACGACTCATCCGGCCAAGCCCAGTGTCGCCATCTGAAAACGTACGCCCAAGTCCTTCGGCGTTCGCCACATACTTGGCGAGCAGATCGTTGTCAGTGGTGAAGTCAACGTACGGCGTGCCGCTGTGCGCGATCTCGATCTCGCATCCGGTGGCGAGCGCACCGGCCTCGAAGCAGCGCTTGATCCGCGCGTACGCCTCATCCATCTGCTCCACGGTCGTGCCGCGCACATACCAACGTCCTTCGGTGACCTCTGGGATGACGTTGGGGGCCTCGCCAGCACGAGTGACGAGGCCGTGAACTCTGACGTCATTCGAGAGCTGTTGGCGCAGGAGACCGATTGCCACCTGCGCGATGGTGAACGCATCGCCCGCGTTAACGCCGTCCTCGGGATACGCCGCGGCGTGCGCGGCCTTACCGGTGTAGCGAACGTCGAAATGTGTGACCGCGAAAGGACGGGCAGCCGCGACATCCACGGGGCCGGGATGAGACATCACTGCTGCGTGGATCCCGGCGAACGCACCGCGTTCGAGCATCTCGATCTTGCCGCCTTCGCCCTCTTCGGCGGGTGTGCCGAGCAACGTGATGGTCAGACCGAGTTCGTCGGCAACTTGTGCTGCTGCGATCGCGGCGCCCACTGACGATGCGGCGATGATGTTGTGGCCGCACGCATGACCGAGGCCGGGTAGGGCGTCGTACTCGGCGAGGACTGCGATCGAGAGCGGACCGCTGCCATATGTTGCGCGCACTGCTGTGTCGAGGCCGAGATAGTTGGTTTCGACTGTGAAGCCTGCGGTTGCCATCGTGTCAGCGACCATGGCACTGGACAGGTACTCCTCCCACGCCACCTCGGGATTGGCGTGGATTCGACGACTGAGCGCTAGCAGTGACTCCGCTGTGCGGCCCACGCTGGAGCTGACAGCAGCCCGTACCGAAGCTGATGCTGTGCGTGGCTCAGTCGATGTGCTCATCGGTCATCACCGGGTACCCCGTAACTCGGTGCTGCTGAGGGGTTTAGCGCTCGGGTTAGATAGTCGCGTTTCTGCGGTTCCCACAGAGTCCAAAGGCCACGGAGATCCTGGATCGGGCTCTCGCTCCAGTCGACGCGCAAGTTGGTGGTGGGCCAAGGCGCCGAATCGCACACGAGAAGCCCGGCCGAATGCACCGGACCGGCTTCGCCGCCCAGTGCAAGTCCTGCCTCGAGAGCAGCGATCAGCCGGTGCTCAATCGGTGAGTCAGCGCTTGCTTCGAATGCCCGCACGAGTGCACCGAGAACCTCGATCGTCGCGAGCATGTTGCCCGCTGCAACGCAGTCCAGACCAACAGCGTCGCCGTTGGTGCCAAGTGATTGTGAGCCGCTAAACACGGCTGTGCCTCCGTGCGAATCCACGGCTGTGAGTTGCCGGAACTCGGGAAACTCAGCTTGCGAACTCACCTGAGCCATCGCATGAGCGGCTGTGAGCCCACTTTCGATGGAGTCGAGCAGCAACGGCCCGAGTCGGGGATCGGTGACGTTCTGCGTAGCTACCGCGCCAACTCCGGCGCGAGCGTACGCGCATCGTGATGCCACTGCCGGGCTCGATGAAGTAATCGCGACCCCGAATGCGCCCGTGCGTGCGCAACGACCAACGATGCTAAAAGTCATGCGCGCTCGTCGGGAATCACTGCGGTTGCATCTATCTCCACCACCCACTCGGGCCGCGCAAGAGCCGAGACGACGAGCCCGGTCGACACGGGGTACACGCCCTTGAGCCACTTACCCATCACGCGATATACCGGCTCGCGGTAGCGAATGTCGGTGAGATAAACAACAACCTTGACGATGTCGCCCAACTCGGAACCGGCTTCGTCGAGCAGCATCGCGATGTTGGCCATCGCCTTCTCGGCCTGCGCCTCGACATCACCGATGCCCACACTCTCGCGGGTATCGAGGTCCTGGCCGATCTGGCCGCGGAGATACACGGTGTTACCCGCTACAACTGCTTGGCACAGATCGTTGTCGAGTTGCTGCTCGGGGTAGGTCTCGCGGGTGTTGAACTGCCGGATCCTGCGGTGGGTCATGCGCGACCTTCCACGATCTGCTGTAACTTGACGACCTTGTCAGGAAGGACATTGTCAGAAAGGCCGGCAGATTCCTTGACGAACTGCAACGGACCGTCGAAGTCGAAGTTGCGGTAGACAGCCGCCAGGTGAGCGAACGGTGGCGACTGAGCGAACAGTTTGAACGTGAGCCGGTGGCCCGCATAGTCGCTATTGAGCAGATCGCGCCCGTAGGCCAGCAACTTGCGCCGATCGTCGGACTGCCATTCATCATTGATCGAGTAGTACTTCTCGAGCCACTTGCCCGATTCGGGATCCTGGAACGAGGCGTAGTCGGGGGTGACGCAGATCTGTCCACCAACGAGTTCGCGTGCGATGTGCATCATCGCTGGGAGTTGCGAGCAGGCCCAGACACGGCCGGTGTAGAGGAAGGACTGGTTGGGCATGAGGAGCCCCGCGGGGCTCTCTTCGGCCATGGCAATCGCGGCGGTGAGGTGGGCGTTGATGCCTTCGCGGTAGCACGCGAGTGTCGCAAGCTTTTCCTGCACAGCTTGCTGGCCATCGAGGCCGGTTTGCTTGGCGTTGAACATTGCCACGCCGATCATCTGGTCGGCCATCTTCTCGATACGTTGAACAAATGCGAAGGCGCTGTACCGATGCAATGTGGCGCGGATGAAAGTCGCCGCCTTGGTGTGCCGGTAGAACAGCACGTTCTCCCACGGGATCTCGACGTCGTCGAAGATCACGATCGTGTCGATCTCGTCGAAGCGATTCGCCAGCGGGTAATCCTCGATCGGCGCGCGGCCGGCAAACCCGGTGCGACAGATGAACTTCAGGTTGGGCGATCCGAGGTCACAGATGAAGCCGAGCGCGTAGTCGGAAAGTTCGCTGTTACCCCAGTTCGCAATCGTCGGCTTGGTGAAAGCCTGATTCGCGTAGGCCGCTGCAGTCTCGTACTTCGCTCCGCGGACGATGATGCCGTTGTCGGTCTCGCGCACGACGTGCAGCAGCATGTCGGGGTCTTGATCCTGTGGCGCCTTAGAACGGTCGCCCTTGGGATCGGTGTTTGCTGACACGTGGAATGGATCGCCGTAGCAAGCCTTGTCGATGTGCCGCTTGACGTTCTCGGAGTACGTGGAATCGATCTGATTGAGTACGTCCTGGCCGTCAAGTAGCGACCACATCTCGCCAACGGTCTCATCGCCGACTCGGGTTACCACGCCGCCGACATCATTCATGATCGCGTCGGTAGCAGAGCGCTTGTCCCACCAGTCTTGCTGGGTGCGCGGCGGCTTGGTGGTGATCGGGTTGATCTGCCCGGTCGTTTCGTCGGTGTAGGCCATGAGGCCGGAAGTGGACGGATCACTTGCCATGTCGTAGATGCGGGCACGAATATCGACGACGGGCTTGAACATGGGATGGCTTGGCACGTCGGTGACGCGTTCGCCGTTGATGTACACCTCGCGTCCATCGCGGATCGACTCGAGGTAATCGGCACCGGAACGAATCATGCGGCGTGCTCCCATGGGCGAGATGGATCAATTGTCGGTACATCCTTGCGGTACACCCCGGCCGTGTCGAACAGAACTATTTACCAGATTGATTCGGTTTCATCGATGCAGGGAGAACGCGCGAAGCGAGTTCGACGACGGCCTGCGATCTCCTGGTGGGCCGAGCGCCGGCCACTGACATCAGCACGACCCGAAGATCGGACTCGGTCTTGGGAAGCGGTACGTGCAATGGAACGACGACGTACGGGAGACCTTCGAGCGAAAGTTCGGCATGCGGACGCAGGTTGAGCACCGCATAACCTAGGCCCCGAGCGACGAGGGCTCGTGCAAGCTCGGCACTTTGCGTGCGATAGCGGATGTCTGGGGTAACCCCAGCGGCAGCGTAGAGGCGTGCAAAGTAGTCGCGACTATGGGGCAGGTCAAGCAATACGAGTGGTTCCTTGGTCAAGGCGGTGAGCGAAATGCGCTTTCGCGCCGCGAGCGCGTGGTCGGCTGGCAAGACCACGTGCGGGGCCACTGTGAACAGCAGCGTCGACTCGATGTCGTCGTCGATGGTGAGGTCATAGCCCAGCGCTAGTTCGAATCGTCCGCTGTGTAGCCCTGCGGCGAGCCGATCCAGCGGCTCCTCTGTGGTCTCAATCTCGAGTCCGGGGAGTTCATCAGCAGCTGCGGACAGCAACTCAGGCAGGACGTACGGTGCCAGGATCGTGAAGCACCCGAGTCGCAACTGCCCAGTGACATCTCCGCCGAGGTGCGCGGCGAGCGATTGAAGATCTTGTGCATGGCCCAGTAGCCGGCGAGCCTCAGCAAGCACCTGCTCACCGGCCTCGGTCAAGGTGATCCCGCGCGCGTGGTGTCGGATCACGAGTTGTACGCCGAGGGTGCGTTCGAGATCAGCGAGTGCGGTCGACATTGCCGATTGCGACAAGTGCACCGCGGCGGCCGCGCCTGTCACTGAGCCGGAATCGGCAACCGCGATGAAGTACTCGAGTTGGCGCAGCGTGTAGTGCGGCGACCGACGCAGGATGTCTGCCCCTAGTTCCGGCGTATCGCTCACGGGTGCACGGTACGCCGCATCCGAGTCACACGACGCGAACCCTGGTGGATGGCGCGTCGAGATCAGAGTTAGCGCGCGGCTGCGAGTCAGTCGATGTGGAAGGTCTCGGTGTGGCCATCGACCGCGATCGCCTGCCCGGAAACCATTGCGGCCGCTGGCGAGGCGAGGAAGCGGCACATGTCGGCGATCTCGTTGGGCTGGACGAATCGCGAGATCGATTGCCCGCTGAGGTACTCGCGCTCGACGATCGCGGGGTCGACACCAGCCGCGGCGGCCTGTCGTTCGATCACGCCGCGCATGCGCGGACCATCGACTGAGCCAGGGCAGATCGCGTTGGCGCGGACGCCGAATGGACCCAGCTCGACCGCAAGTGACTTGATCAGCCCGATGACAGCCCACTTGGTCGCGGCGTAAGGACTACGCATGCCATAGCCGTACAGGCCGGCCGTGGACGAGATGCTGATGATCGAGCCCGAGCGCTGCGCCTTCATAGCAGCAGCGGCGCGGCTGCTGGTGAAGAAGTGACTGTCGAGCCCAACCGCTAGGCAGTCGCGCCACTGTTCGGTCGAGATGTCTTCCACGTACGAGGTTGGGCCGGCTATGCCAGCGTTGTTGACCAGCACATCAACGCCACGCCATTCAGCGAGAACGTCGTCGAACCACGAACCGACTGCGAGCGGATCGGAGACGTCAAGGGCAACGCCATGGAGTCGCGGATCAGCCGCAACCGCTGCACTCACGGCATTCGCGTCGATGTCGACGAAACTCACCCGAGCACCGTCGTCGGCAAATGCGCGCGCGATGGCAGCACCGATTCCTGAAGCACCTGCGGTTACTAGGACTCGTTGGCGCGTTGACATCTCAGAGCCTTATGAGACTGCTCGGGATTCGAGCAGACGCAGCAACGTTCGAAGCGGTGAGCCGGTGGCCCCAGCGGGCCAGCCAGCCCAGGGCGCTGTGATGTACGCCTTTGATCCGGTGTCCATGTGCACCCACGGGGTTGTGCCCGCAAATTCCCGTAGATACGTGGCCGCGAGCACCGATGAATCGATGATCGAGATGGTGCCGTTGACCAGGTCTGCTACGGGTGAGCGCATCATTTCGACGTAGCCAGGTACCAGCGGCATCTGCCAGCCTCGATCGCCTGCCGAGTAACCGGCCGAGAGGACTTCGCTCATCAGTGAGTCGTCGTTGGACGCACCGGCCCAGAGGTCGGGGCCGTAGCCTGCCGCATCGGTGAGCGTGCCGATATCGATAACTCCGGACGCGCCGACTGAGACGAGGTACGCGATACCGTCTGCGAGGATCACGCGGCCCTCGCAGTCGGTGTCTGCGACCTCGGTGGTCATTCCGTTGGGGTGAACCGCGATATCGCCTGGGCGAGTTGCATTTCCGCCAGGCATATTCTCGGTGAGCGGCAAGATCACGCGGACGCCCACGTCAAGGCCGAGACGCGCGGCGGCGCTGATTGCGGCGGCAGCGGCAGCGGCAGACGCCATGTCGGACTTCATCCAGTGCACTTCGGTCATCGGCTTCTTGAGATTGATACCACCCGAATCGAAGGTGATGCCCTTGCCGGTGATGCCAAGGGGCGCAGTCTGATCACCGTATGAGAGTTCGACCACCTGAGGTGGCTCGATGCTGCCCTTCGCGACGGCAAGCAAGCCGCCAAAGCCGCGCTCTCGGATCTGCTTCTGCGACCAGACGTTGACAGTGACGCCGGCATCTTGAGCATCGCGCTTGATCTCATCAGCCAGCATGGTGGGAGTCATGTGGCCAGGAGGCATGTCGGTGAGAGTGCGTACCCAGTTGGTGTGCTCGGCGGTTATCTGGCCGCGCACAACGGCTTCGCGCACAGGGCCAGCCTTGGCTTCGTCGGCCGAGACCAGAACCGTGATGCTGGTGGGCAGCGACTCGTATGCAGCGCGCGGCTTTGACTCGGGTCGGGGGCGCTCGAAGCAGCCGAACATGAAACCTTCGACTGCTGCGCGCACAGACTCGGCTCTATCGGTGCCAACTTGGCCCAAGGCCAACGCGACGCGACGACGTCCCCGCACGATGGTGCCGGCGCGGAGAGCGGCCGTGCGGATTGCGTCGGGATCCACTGCGGCTCGGGCGCCGAGCCCAACCACGATGATGGTTGGCGCTTTAGCACTCGTCGGTGGGATGACGACAGGAGCGTCATCGATGGCCCCGCGAAAGGACGGAGTGCCACGCACTGCAGCGACAAGGTCGACACCGCTTTCAGCGACTGCCTCAATTGCGCCAGCGCCGGGCTTGCGGTCGGCGAAGAAGGGAACGACAACTACATCGGCAGCGGAGTCACTCGGACGTCCGGAAAGGGTTACGCGCATAGGGTCAGACTGCCATGGAGTGCGATCGTGGCATACAGCGCCACTCGCGCCAGGATGCGAGAACACCCAACGGGGTGGCGCCGAGGATGTTGCCGCCTAGGCTGTGCGCATACCGTCGAAGCACCTGATGTTGCCCACCCTGTCAGGCACGAGGAGAGGCCATCCCATGCGCGCTCGAGACTTAGGTATCACCCTTGCGGGTACGCCTGGACGCTTCAATGCGATCACTGACGTGCCTGGCGTTGAGGTCGGCATGGTGACGTTGCGCAGCGACCCCAGCGACCTCAGCGACCTCAGCGACCTCAGCGACGATAAAGCCGACACCACCGGCACAACCGACACCGACGGGTCTGCGGTGCGCACGGGCGTGACCGCGATCCTGCCGCTCGGACGCAGTGGCGTCACGACGTCGGTGCCCGCGGGCATCTTCTCGCTCAACGGAAATGGCGAGATGACCGGCTCGCACTGGATCCATGAAACCGGCGCCTTGACCGGCCCGGTGATGATCACCAATACGCACGCAGTCGGCACGGTGCATCGCGGGGTAATCGACTGGACCGCACGCAACGAGCCGGCCAAGGCATCGGAATGGTTGCTACCCGTCGTTGCCGAGACGTGGGACGGCTATCTCAACAGCATCAATCTGGCGAGCGTCACTGGCGAGCACGTGATGATGGCGATCGACACCGCGACAACCGGTCCAGTGACTGAAGGTTCGGCCGGTGGCGGTACCGGGATGAACTGTTACGCCTTCAAGGGCGGAAACGGCACTGCGAGTAGGCAGGTCTCGCTCGGTGGAGCGACCTATCACGTTGCCACGTTCCTGCAGTGCAACTTCGGTGATCGACGCGAGCTGGTTATTGCGGGTGTGCCGATGGGGGATCTGGACGTACCCAATCCAATGGATGACCCATCGTGGATCGAACGCGATCGCGTGCCTGGCGGTGCGGGCTCGGTGATCGCGGTCGTGGCCACTGACGCGCCACTCACTCCGCATCAATGCCAGGCGCTCGCCCGTCGCGTTCCGCTTGGTCTTGCACGTACTGGCACGGCGGGTGGTCACTTCAGCGGTGACATCTTCCTCGCCTTCTCGACCGGGAATCCAGGATCCCTCGATAGTGGTTTTCCCCTTCAGAGCCAAGACGATGTGGCGCTCAAGACGATGTCACTCGTGCCGTGGAACTATATGGACGATTTCTTCACTGCCACTGTTCAGTGTGTCGAGGAATCGATACTCAATGCGTTGGTGAACAACGAGACGATGCTTGGTCGCAATGGACACCGCAGCTACGCACTGCCACATGATCAGGTGCGTACAAGACTCGGGCTATGAAACAGATGAAGGGCACGCCACCTAGGTAGCGTGCCCTTCATCGGAGCGATCAGTGACTCATCCGAGTCGTTATGACAGGCCGACAACCTTGCCGTCGACGAGGTTGATATTGACCGATGCCGGGATCTTGGGCAGACCAGGCATGGTCATGACGTCGCCGCAGACCATGACGACAAACTCTGCACCCGCTGACAGCCGCACTTCGCGGATGTTCACGTGGTGACCCGAGGGCGCTGCACGAAGGTGTGCATCGGTCGAGTACGAGTACTGGGTCTTGGCGATGCAGACCGGGAAGTGGCCATAGCCAGCCTCCTGCAGTTCCTTGATGTGGTTGCGCGTGTGGTGCGAAGCGGTGACCTCAGCCGCGCCGTAGACGCGAGTAGCTACTGCTTCGACCTTCTCCCACAGGGTTGCGGTGTCGTCGTAGACGAACGTCATCTCGGTGGGGTTCTCGCACACCTCGACGATGACCTCTGCGAGCTCGGCCGCACCAGCGCCACCGTCGGCCCAGTGGGTCGCGATGACAGCCTTTGCGCCGACCTCGGCGGTGAGCTCCTTGATGAGTTCGAGCTCAGCGTCGGTGTCGGCGAAGAATCGGTTGATGCTGACAACGCAGCGGATCCCGTACACGTTCGACACGTTCTCGATGTGGCGCTTGAGGTTCGCGAAACCTTCACGAACCGCATCGAGGTTCTCGGTGTTGAGTTCCTTGAGGTCGACACCACCGTGGTACTTGAGAGCGCGCACGGTTGCCACGATCACGGCAGCATCGGGACGCAGCCCTGACTTGCGGCACTTGATGTCGACGAACTTCTCTGCGCCGAGGTCGGCGCCGAAGCCCGCTTCGGTGACGACGTAATCGGCAAGCTTCATCGCCGACGCCGTTGCTACCACGGTGTTACAGCCGTGTGCGATATTGGCGAAAGGCCCACCGTGGACGAAGGCAGGGGTGCCTTCGAGGGTCTGTACCAGGTTCGGACGGAAGGCATCCTTGAGGAGCACAGCCATCGAGCCCTCGGCCTGGAGGTCGCGCGCCGTGATTGGGTGCTTGTGACGGTTGTAGCCGATGACGATGTTGCCGAGGCGACGCTTGAGGTCCTCGAGTGAGGTCGCGAGACAGAAGATCGCCATGACCTCGCTCGCCACGACGATGTCGAAGCCATCCTGACGTGGGTAGCCGTTGCCAGGCCCGCCGAGCCCGACCGTGACATCGCGCAGGGCACGGTCGTTGAGGTCGAGAACGCGCTTCCAGGTGATGCGTCGAACGTCGATACCGAGTTCGTTCCCGTGGTGGACGTGGTTGTCGATGAGCGCGGCGAGCAGGTTGTTCGCGAGCTGGATCGCTCCAAAGTCACCAGTGAAGTGCAGGTTGATGTCCTCCATGGGCACGACCTGGGCGTAACCGCCACCGGCAGCTCCGCCCTTGACGCCGAACACTGGGCCGAGCGAAGGCTCGCGCAGGCAGATCATCGCGTTCTTGCCGATGCGACGAAGACCGTCACCGAGGCCGACTGTTGTGGTGGTCTTGCCCTCGCCCGCGGGAGTGGGGCTGATCGCGGTGACCAGGATCAGGTGAGCCTTCTCGCGCTTGGGCAGCGAATCGAGGTAATCGAGGCTGATCTTGGCCTTGTAGTGGCCGTAGGGATCGATGGCCTCGTAGGGGATGGCCAACCGTTCCGCGATCGTCTGGATCTGGGTGAGGACGGCGCTCTGTGCAATGTCGATGTCGCTTGGCACGAATTACTCCTTTGCCGCACGAGTGGCGGCCACGAGTTCGGGAAGAATGGTGTGCAGGTCCCCGATTACGGCGTAGTGCGCGTAGCCCATGATCGGTGCGTCTTTATCGGTATTGATGGCAATGATTGTCTTGCTGGTACGGCATCCTGCTATGTGTTGTGTAGCACCACTAATACCGCATGCAATGTATAGGTCGGGAGCCACCTTGGTTCCAGTCTGACCAACCTGCTCCGAGTGGGGTCTCCAGCCGTTGCTTGTGACTACACGCGAGCAGCCGATAGCGGCGTCAAGCAGGCTTGCAAGCTCTTCGAGAATCGCAAATCCTTCCGGCCCACCAACGCCTCGGCCACCCGAGACGATGACCCGTGCTTCGGTCAGGCCAACACCGGTTGCGCCTTCGCCGACTCGGTCGAGAATCCGTACTGCGAGGTCGGCGTCAGATAGCGCCGGTGTGAACTCGGCGATAGTTCCTGTGCCTACAGCACTCTCAGCCCGCACGGCATGGGGTGCAAATGCGGCAAGCAGCAGGGTGGAATGTACGCGCGCGGTTTCCATGATGTTGCCACCCCAGCGGTTGCGTACCACTTGGTGGACACCATCGTTTCCGAGTGCGATTTCGAGGCATTCGGCAGCCATCGGAAGGTCGAGAATGGCCGCGATATGGGCCAAAACCTCGTTTCCTCTGGGTGTACCAGTAACCAGCACTGCGGCCGGTGAAAGTCTCGAGATGAGTTCGAGTGCGGCTCGAGCCGATGCAACCGGCGTGAAATCTGTAACCGAATCGTGAACTGCCAGATGCACCGTGTTGGCTCCAAAAGAGGCCAATTCTCCCACGACGTCTCTTCCGGCGGCTCCTACTACGAGTACGTCGACCTCTGAGTCGAGAGCTCGAGCACCGCTGATTGCCTGCACTGACGTGGGATCTAGGACTCCACGATCGTGGTCGACGATGACCAAAATCACCTCAGATCACCCCAATGGTGCGGAAGAGTTCAACCAGTGCTGGCACTGCGTCGGCGCCGTTGCCAGTGCCGGTGCCCAGGATCTCCGCTGAGCGCTGTTCCTCAACTGCCAAGGCTAGTTTGACCTTCTCCAGTCGAGGTGCGGGTCGCTCGCCAGCGATGAAGTCAACTGACTTCTTGCGGGCTTTGATGCGGCCAGGCACCGAGGGATATCGGGGGATGTTAAGCCCGTCCTTCACCGTGATCACGGCTGGCAACGAGACCTCGTAGATCTCGCGATAGGAGCCGACAGCACGCTCGCATCGCGCAACTCCGTCAGTGATCTTGAGGCCCTTGACGTTGGTGACCACTGGCCAGCCGAGAGCATGTGCGATGCGGATGCCCACCTGGAAGTCGGCGGTGTCAGCGGCTTCGGTACCAAGCAGAACGAGATCGTATGCGCCGTCTGGACTCCCAGCGCGAACCTGCTCGATGAGTGCCGACGAGGTGCCTTGGGGATCCCATTCGCCGCCATCGGTCTCGACGATGACGCCGCGATCGATCCCAACTGCCAGCAGTGACCTGATCTGTTCCTCGGAGTCGGCGACGCCCACGGTGATGACCGTGGACGAGCCGCCAAACTCCTCGACTAGTTGCACGGCCGCTTCCGCGGCGCACTCCTCATGTGGTGAGAGCGTGAAGCCCATCGACGCACCGCTCGTATCGATCTCGGTGCCGTCTGCCGTGAGCTCCCAGCGACCACCGCTGAGCGGTACACGCTTGGCACAAACTGCAATGTTCATCAGCTCATGATCCGCTCGTTGGTGGGGTCGAACGCGGCCTCGCTGGTTGTGAGAAGGACGCTGCATGGGTACTGCTCACCGAGGTACTCGACGAGGAGCTTGGTTCCGATCACTGCGTACTCGGGCGGCAGGTAGGTCATCAGGATGTGCTTGCCGATCGAGGGCGCTGATCCTGCACTGGTGACGTAGGAACGACGACCGTGTGAGTCGGTGATGATGCCACCGTCAGCGGTGAGTACGGGCTCGCGGCCGAGCATGTAGCGCTTCTCGCCGTTGGCCGAGGTGTGATCGTCGACCGTCAGGGTGCACAGGATCGTGGCGGGAGCCTCATCGCGATGCTTGAGGTGCGCTGCCTTGCCAGTGAAGTCGGCATCCTTGATCTTCTTGGTCGACATGCCGGCCTCAAGCACGTTGTACTCGGTCTCGAGCTCGGCACCGTATGCGCGGTAAGACTTCTCGAGCCGACCGGTTGTGCCGTAGACACCGATACCAACCGGAATGAGCCCGTGTTCGACGCCAGCCTCGGCGATCATGTCCCACAGACGTGCGCCCTGTTCCATCGGCACGTAGAGCTCCCAGCCGAGGTCACCGACATAGGAGATGCGCGAGGCCAGAACGCGCAGCGGACCCATCTCGACAACGCGGCAGGTGCTGAAGCCGAATCCCTCGTGGCTCATGTCGTCAGTGGTGATTGCCTCGATGATCTTGCGAGCGTTCGGCCCCCAGATACCCAACGTGGTCATCGACGATGTGAGGTCGACAATCTGCGCGGTGCCATCAGCGGAGAGGTGGTCGCTGAACCACTTCAGGTCCGACATTCCGTGGGCGCCACCGGTGACGACACGGAAGTGATCCTTGCCGAGGCGCATGATTGTGAGGTCGCTCTTGTACCCACCGTTGATGGCCAGCACTGGCGTGTAAACGACCTTGCCGATAGCCACGTCCATCTGACGAACTGCGGTGCGCTGCACTGAGTCGAGTGCGCCTGGACCAACGATGTCAAAGATCGCGAAAGCCGTAAGGTCAACAAGGCCAGCGGTTTCGCGCATCTGCAGGTGCTCTGCGTTGATGATCGGTGACCACCAGCGCGAGTCCCACTCGGAAGTGCGTGGCATCACGGCGTCGCCGAACTTCTCGACCAGTGCGGCGTTGCTCTCGTACCAGAACGGACGCTCCCAGCCGACTGTCTCGTAGAACACGGCGCCGAGTGCCTGCTCGCGTGAGTAGTACGGCGAGAGTCGGACGTTGCGGTTGCTCGCCCACTGCTCGCCGGGGTGCACGATGCCGTAGGTCTTGTTGAAGCCTTCGTTGGCGCGGGCCTGGACATGCTCGACAGTCTTTTGGTGGTCGTGAAAGCGCGAGATGTCAGAGGTGTGGAGGTCGATCTCGCTGTGCCCCAGCACCATCCATTCAGCGATGCACTTGCCAGCGCCCGGACCTTCCTTGACCCACACCGCTGCGGCCGCCCACAACTTCTTAACCTCGGGGGACTCGCCCATGATGGGCATGCCATCGGGGGTCAGCGACAGGATGCCGTTGATCGCGTACTTCTCGCCGACAGTCTCGTCGCCGACGATGTCAGGCATGAGTTCGAGCGCCTGCTCGTCCTGCAGGTCGAAGTCTTCCTGGGTGAACGGGAACTCGGTGGGCGAGAGCGCCGCCGCTGCGTTCGAGGGCAGGTCTTCAGCTGAATAAAGGATCGGGCGGTGTGCGTACGAGCCGATCTCCAGGCCCGAGCCGTGCTGACGCTCGTACATGTTGGTGTCCATGTCGCGAACGATCGGCCACTCGATATCGCCCTTGGCATCGGCGAAGAACGGCGCGGGGCCGATGTCCTTCATTTGGTGCACGGCAGGGGTGAGCGGGATCGATACTCCGGCCATTGCGCCGATGCGCCGACTCCAGCAACCACAAGCAATGACGACGTACTCGGTGTCGATGTCTCCCTTGTCTGTGCGCACGCGCTTGACGGTTCCACCTTCGACGTCGATGCCAGTTACCTCGACGTTGCCTATCGAGGTGAGGGCGCCCATCGCCTGTCCGCGCTCTCGCATGATCGTGCCGGCGCGCACTGAGTCAACGACTCCGACGCTCGGGGTGTAGAACCCACCGATAATCACCGATTCGTCCATGAATGGCACGAGCTCCTTGCAGCGAGCAGGCGAGATGATCTCTGTGTTGTCGATACCCCACGACTTCGCTGATGAAACGCGACGAGCGAGTTCTTGCATCCGCTCTGTGGTGCGGGCAACCTCGATGCCGCCACACTCAGTGAAGGTGCCCATCTCCCTGTATTGCACGATCGATTCGGCCGTGATCTGAGCCATTTCCTTCGAGTGGTCGGTGGGGAAGCAGAAGTTCGACGCGTGTCCGGTCGATCCGCCTGGGTTGGGCAGCGGGCCCTTATCGATCTGCACGATGTCGCGCCAGCCAAGACGTGCGAGGTGATAGGCGACACTGTTGCCGACAATGCCAGCGCCGATGACGACGCACTTGGCGGTAGCGGGAACGCTGCTCATGGTGGATCCCTTTCGTGGGGGTTTAGTTACAGTGCCTTACGGATTGAGGTTTCGAAGCCGTCGATGTGCGCGGCCATAGTGGCTGCGGCTTGTTCAGCATCACCGCGGCGGATCGCCTCGAGGATGTCGCGGTGTTCGCGTACTGCATCGCCTAGGTGATCGAGCCGGTCTAAGGCGAGGAACCAGATGCGAAGCGCATGGTTGTAGTGCTCTTCCAGTGCAGATTCCAGGAACCGATTGCGGCTCGCGCTGTAAATGAAGCGGTGCAGTTTCTGATCGAGTGCGATCAGTTCGCGCTCATCGGGTTCGGCTCCGAGTGAGTCAAGTTCACTGAGTAGTTCGTCAATGCGCGCCCGGTCGGCATCGGTGAGGCGTCCGGCAGCTAGGCGGGCAGCGGCTGGTTCGAGCATCGCTCGGGCTTCAGACAGGGCCGCTAAGTCGCGTGCGTCGACACCTGCGACAAACATGCCACGGCGCGGGTACACCTCTACTAGGCGTTCGCGCGCTAGGGCTCGTAGCGCCTCTCGGATCGGGGTGCGACCGAGCCCCAACCGGACCATCAGATCGGCCTCGCTGACCACCGCGCCCGGCGGCAGATCCAAGGTGACGATGAGATCGCGGATCGCTCGGTACGCCTGGTCGGACAGCAGTCCACCATCAGGGACAGGTCCAGTCTCGATAACAGCGTCAGCAACCACGGTTTCACGATATATCAGTTTGCGCGTGAGTGATACACCAGGGATCGGCGAAGGAGGTTGGGGCGTAGGTGATCGGGCTCGAGGCGGATCAGGCTACGGAGATCAGTGCGGCCAACTCGGCTTCAAGGCCAGCGAGCCCAACCTCAATGACCTCGAGTGGCAACCCAATGCGGGCGGCGGCGGCCACCGCTGCGGCCTCGATGGTTGGGGTGCGTCGACCGGCAAGCCAGATAACACGGTTGTAGTGATGGAAGTAGTCATCACGCAGATCTGGACGGCGGTCAAGTCCCAACTCGGCGATGACCGTGCGTTCAAAGGAGATCGCGAGAAAATCAGTGAGGACGTACGTGCCGGGCTCAGCTTCGAATTCGGCAGCGAGACGTTTTGCCCCTGCGTAGACGTCGTAGCAGTGGTTTCCGCCCAATCGGGTGAGGCCGCGCTCGGCGCAGACTTCGTCGATCGCGCCGTACGTTCCGCAGTCGGCGTACCCGACCGCGACTCGGCCGTACTGCGCCTTGAGACGATCAGCCAACTCGGCTACTTGAGCTGCGATGAGGTGCGGTTGATTGTGTAGCAGCGGCGGCAGTGGATGGATGTCGATCGGCCAGGCGCGACGTGCTGCCACGCTGGCGATGTCACTCGACAGTGCACCGCAAGCCACGATGGCGATGCGGTCACTTCGAGTGGTGGCGGTCATTGTGGAAACGCGAGTTCTTCCACGAATCGATCGTTGAAGTCGGTGCGGTCCGAGAGCTCGACGTAGTGGATCTCATCGATAAGTGCTTCTGCGCCATGGCGTTCCGGCAATGACAGCAACACCATCTTCGCGCCCTCGCCGGCGACATTGCCGGCGCTCACGATGCGCAGCACTGGCAGCTTGGGGACAAGGCCGATGCGGATCGCGCTGCTGGGCGAAAGGTAGGTGCCGAACGAGCCAGCGAGAAGCACCTGCTGCACATCGGATTCCTCGGCGCCGAACTCTTCGAGTAGCAAGCGCCAGCCAGTGCTGATCGCGGCCTTAGCAAACTGGAGTTCACGGATGTCTCGTTGGGTGAGAACTACCGGATCACCGCCGGTCTCGGCCTCGGTCGCTAGGTGGAAGTGACGTTCGCCATTGGTCTCGACGAAGCGCGGCGCGAGATCGGGCCTGGCTTCGGCTATCGCGTCGGCGGGTAGGAACCGGCCGGAGCGATCGATCAGACCGATGCGTACCAATTCGGCGACTGCGTCGACCAAACCAGATCCGCACAGGCCCACGGCCGAGACATCGCCAATGACGCCAATCTTCATGCCATCGCTCGTGATGGACACGGTCTCAATTGCACCGGGTGCGGCACGCATTCCGTTGCGGATCGAGGCGGCTTCGAATGCCGGGCCAGCCGGCGCCGCCGTGGCCATGAGGCGCTCGCCATTACCGATCACGATCTCGCAGTTGGTGCCGACGTCAATGAATACACGTAGCCGTTTATCGCGATCCATACCCGATGCCAGCGCGCCACCGATGATGTCACCGCCGACGTAGGCGCCCAAGGCTGGCAGGACTAGTGCGCGTGCATGTGGGTGCAGGTCTAGTCCGAAGTCGCTGGCGCGCAGACCGGCGTAACTCCTTGTGGCCAGGATGAAGGGCGCTACACCGAGTGGTTCAGGATCGATACCGAGCAATAGTTGAACCATCGTGGCGTTGCCTGCCAGGGCAACTTCGTAAATGCTCGATGCCGAGATACCAGACTCTTCGCACACCTCTGCGACGAGTTCGGCCAGGGTCTCCTGAGCCAGCTGTTGCAAGCGGGGCAGGCCTTCTGGATCCAGCATCGTCGCGCTGATCCGGCTGATCACGTCTGCGCCGTAGGGCTGCTGCTTGTTGAGCATCGAGCGCACGGCAATCGGCGTGCCGGTGCTGACGTCCATCAGCGTTGCCACGACAGTGGTAGTTCCCAGATCGAAGGCGACACCGTACGCAATACCGGTGGTGTCACCGGCCTCGATGCCGATCAGAGCATCGTCGACGATGACCGCGGTGACCTTCCAGTCGTGCGCGCGTAAGTCGCGGCCGAGGTTTCGTAGCACCGACGGTTCGAATGTGAGTTCAAGGTCGTCGATGCCATCGAGAACGCGCCGGATGTCAGTGCGCTGATCGCTGAGCGAGGGATCGTCGAGTTCGATGTAGCGCTTCTGGATCGCCGGCCGCAGGATGACCTGACGACCGACTCCCACTGTTGCGGCCTTCGGGCGCGTGGTGAGGGGAGGAACTTCGACCTGCAGATCCGCCGTGGCCCGAGCCACACAAGCGAGGCGCCATCCGGCGCGCAGCTGCTCGGGAGTCAGCGCGCGGATATCGAGTCGGCCGATCTCGACGCTGCCGTCAAGGATCTGCACCTTGCATTTCTTACACGTTCCATGTCCGCCGCAGGTGGAGTCGATCGCGATGCCGTTCCAACTCGCGGCATCGAAGACGGTAACGCCAGCCGGCACCCGAACCGACTTACCGGACGGCGCGAAGTTCAGGGTTACGCGACGAGGTTCACCATCGTCGGTGCCGAGATCGGTCGATGATGCGTCGTTAGATTCGACTGTGGTCACTGTGCAGCCGCAGTAGCCGCAGCCGCCGCAGCCGCGGCAGCAACGCGCCCACGGTGCGCGGCGATCCAGTTTGCGCCCCACTCGTCGTTGCCCATCATGAGGTCAGCACCCTTGATCGCGCGAACGATGCTCTCGGTGCGCGAATCCATGATCGCGCTCGTGAGGCCGACAGTCATGGCCATGGGGAGGAATACGGCGTTGATGGTGTGCCGGTCGGGCATGCCGAACGACACGTTGGATGCGCCGAGGGTCATGTTCAGGCCGAACTCGTCGCGAATCAACCGGATGGTCTCGAGGGTCTTCCAGACCAGTGTGTGGTCGGCGCCCACTGGCATCGCCAGAGGGTCGATGACGATGTCCTCGAGGGGGATGCCGTACTCCTTGGTCGCCACGGTGACGATCTTGCGGACAAGTTCGAGGCGCTTGTAGGGGTCGTCGGGAATTTCCTCTTCGTCGTTGGGTAGCGCGACAACTGCGGCGCCGTACTTCTTCACTAGCGGCAGGATCTGTTCCATCCGCTCGTCCTCGGCGGTGATCGAGTTGACCAGCGCCTTGCCGTTGTAGGCACCGAGGCCAGCCTCGAGGGCCTCGATCACGGACGAGTCGATGCAGATCGGGAGATCGCAGATGCTCTGGGTCAAGATGATCGCCTTCGCGAGCAAATCTGCCTCATCGACGAGGGGTGCGCCCATGTTGATGTCGAGCATCATTGCGCCGCCGGCGATCTGCGAGCGCACGTCGATCTCAACTGAGCTGAGGTCACCGGCGCGCAGTTCCTCCTGGAACTTCTTTCGGCCAGTGGGATTGATCCTTTCGCCGATGATGCAGAACGGCTGGTCGGATCCGATGATCAGCTCACGGGTAGCTGATCGAACGACGGTATGCATGGTGCTCCTCAGCGGGCGGTTGGTGCATTGGGTTCGGATGGATCGGATGGTGCGGATGGATCGGTTGGTTCGGATACGGACAGGTTGAGTTCCGAAACGAGCCGGGCAAGTGAGCCGTCATGCCGGAAATCGGCGATGTGAATACCAGCGACGCCGTCGAGTGAGAGTGCGTGCCGAGCGAGTTCGAGGGTGAGTTGGAAGCTCTCCTCGGGGATGTCGCTGGCACCTGCGATGCGCGCCCGTGTCGGTTCGGGCACCGAGATACCTGGCACGTTGTCGTGCATGAAGCTCAGGGCGCGAGCGGTCTTGGTGAGGACGACTGTGGGCAGCAGGGCCGTTCTCGCAGCTACTCCGTTGGCGACACAGCCAGCGATGAAGGACTCGAGAACCGAGGGCTGATAGCCAATCTGCAACTGCATGAATCGCGCACCGGCGTCGGACTTGAGTTTGGCTCGCTCGACCCGATAGTGCTGCGGTGGGCCGAACGGGTTCTCGACCGCGCCGACGAACAGTTCGGGCGCGGGTGAAATCTTTCGGCCCGAAAGGTAGCGGCCCTCAGCGAGTCCGGACATGACTTTCACCAGTTGTGGTCCGTCGAGGTCGAAGACTCGTCGGGCCTGCGGTTCATCACCGGCGGTGACGTCGTCTCCGGTGAGTGCGCACACGTTCACGACTCCGAAGAGGGCGGCGCCAACGATGTCAGCCTGGGCGGCAAGGCGGTTCTTGTCGCGACAGACGACCTGCATGATCGGCTCTGCGCCGAGCATCTTGAGGGCAATGGCGATCGAACTGTTCGAGGCGTGTGCGTGAGCTGCCGGGTTGTCGGTGGCATTAATCGCATCGACGAAGGCCAGGATCGGGTCGAGCTTGGCCTTTACGGTGTCAAGGTTCCCACCGTCGATCGATGGGAACTCTGCAGTGACGATGGGCCGCGAGCGTGACTCGGCAAGCTGGCGTAGGCGACTCATCCGATGCTCGTTCGCTCATGAAAGCCTTGGTCGAGGCCGCTGATGTCGTCGACTTCGCCAAGCGCGGACCGCGGTTCGTCAACTGGCTCGGCCCCATCGTCAGCCATAGTGCGACCCACCCAGCCGGCCGGGAATTGCTTGTCGCGCTTGGTGATCAGGTTCAGCCACGAAGACGAGCCACGAAGTTGGTTATCGACTGGTGGGTGCAATTCAGAGAAGTGGTCTTCCCAGGAGTTCGGCATCAGCGCGTGGTGGCTTCGACCTTCGGCAGCGGTCCAGACACATGGCATCTCGGGCTTGACCTCGCAGTGTCCGTCGTCGCGGACTCCACCGCAGGGACCGTTGCGCAGTGTCTTCGGGCATGTCATCGGACAAGTCATCCCGGTGGAGTGCAATACGCACTGGCCACACATGCGGCAGTCGAACACCGGACCTTTGGTCGCGAGTTCGACTATCGGCAGGAACTTCATCTCAGACCTTGGCGTCCGTGCGCTTGGCCAGAATGAGTTGCTTGGCAAGGCGCACCGCGGTAGCCGCGTCAGCGGCGTAACCGTCGGCGCCGCAGACGTCGGCGTACTCCTGGGTTACTGGCGCGCCGCCGACCATGATGATGACTTTGTCGCGGTAGCCCGCCTTTTCGATCGCGTTGATGTTGGCCTTGAACATCGGCATCGTGGTGGTCAGGAATGCGGACATCCCGACGATGTCGGGGTTGTGCTCTTCGATCCCGGCGATGAACTTCTCAGGCGGGGACTGCACTCCGATATCGATGACATGGAAACCCGCGCCCTCGAGCATGATGTTGACGAGGTTCTTGCCGATGTCGTGCACATCGCCCTTGACCGTGCCCATAAGAAAGGTGCCGACCGTTTCCGCGCCGGTTTCGGCCAGCAGTGGGCGGAGGACATCAAGGGCGCCCGACATTGCTTTACCAGCGATCAGCATCTCGGGGACGAAGTAGTCGCCACGCTCGAAGCGCGCACCCACCTCTTCGAGCGAGGGGATCAGCGCATCGAACAGCAACTGCGAGGGCGTGAGGCCTTCTTCGAGTCCCTGCTTGGTCAACGCGAGTACCGCAGGTGCATTGCCAACCATGGTCTCCTCATAGATGTTCTTGAGGATCTCGTCGTGCGTCATGCGGCGCCAGCCTTTCGAGTTATACGACGTACAGGGGAGGGTTGGGACAGCGTCGACGAGAGCGAAGTGCATTCGTCGACGAGCAGTTGGCCGACTCGGGCGATCGTGCGCGCCGTTAGTCGGGATGACGGGCCAGACACGCACAGTGCCGCGATCGCGCGGCCGCTGGAATCTAGGACGGGTGCAGCGATTGCGACTAGGCCAGGCTCGAGTTCACCGTCGGCCACTGCGTAGCCGAGTTCGAGGTACTTGTGTAGGTCGGCTTCAAGTGCGGTGCGAGTGGTGCGGGTGCGATCGGTGAGCTTGGCAAGCCGGCCGACGGGGAGCGCAGAGCCATGTGCGAGTAGAACTTTGCCGACCGCTGAGGCGTGATACGGAACCTCTTGCTGCAACCAGTTCGCTGCGCCGAGTAGGAATCGAGCATCGACTTGATCGATCTGGACGACACCAGTTTCGGTGGGCACCGCGAGGTTGATCGTCTCACCGGTTGCTTCACTCAGCCGCTGTAGTGCAGGGCGGGCTAGAGAGACCAGATCGTCTTCCGAACTGTGTGAGCGCGCAAATGCGGTGATGACGTCGCCAGCGATCACCTCACCTGAATCGGTGCGGGAGATCAGCCGGCTGCGCTCGAGGCTGCTCAGCAGACGCGACACCGTGCTCTTAGGCAGACCAGTGGCTGCCACGAGATCAGGGAATGGCACTGGGCCGGTGGCGCCGAGAACGTGCACGAGCAGCGAGGCCGCGCGATCGACCGCCTGGGCCCCAGTGGCTGCCGCTGGGTTAGCCGCTGAAGAGCGACTTGAGTCGGTGACTGCGGCACGGACGCGGGTATCACTTGCTCGTCGCTGCACGTGCTCACCTCTTTCGTCGTGACTGGTCTGGCCTAGTCTTGCCGGAGTTCATTGCGGGGGGCTGGTGCAGACCCGGTCTTTACACCAGACTGTGTCCTGCAAGACAGTGTCCCACAATATGGAACGACTGTTCCACAGCGAGTGTAAGATCCGTCCGTCAGTCCGGTCAAGGAAAGGCTCACCCCGTGTTCGTGAACAACATGCCCCGGTACGAGATCCTGTCGCAGGACGCCATGGCAGCTCTTGACCGTGGATGGCGTCGATTGGTGTCCGAGCTCGGCGTCGAGTTCATGAAGCCCGAGGCTCTTGATCTCTTTCGCGCTCATGGTCAGCGAGTCGAGGGTGATCGGGTCTTCTTCGACCCCGAATTTGTGCTCGAGCAGGTGGCGAAGGCTCCTCGCGAGTTCGATATGCAAGCGCGCAATCACGACAACGACGTGCACATCGGTGGCAACCACATGGTGTTCTCGAGCGTGTATGGGCCGCCGTTCGTCCGACGTGGAAACGTGCGCCGCGACGCCACGATGGATGACTACCGCAACTTCGCCAAACTTGCGCAGTCGTTCAAGGCAATCGACAGTGTGGGCGGCGTGGTGGCCGAGCCAAATGACGCACCCCTCGACAGCCGTCACCTCGACATGCTGCTCGCCACGTTCACGCTTACCGACAAGATCTTCCAGGGCAACGTCGTCAGTGGGGTTAATGCACGCGACACCCTGGCAATGAGCGACATCGTCTTCGGCGGCCGCGAATCCATCGAGCAGACCCCGGTTTCGATCTCGCTGATCAACTGCAACTCGCCCCTTCGTTGGGACGATCGCATGCTCGATGCTCAATTCGAGTACTCGGCTGCCAACCAGCCGGTGATCTTGACCCCGTTCCTGCTCATGGGTGCGATGTCACCGGTCACCATCCCGGCCGCGCTCGTGCAGCAGATTGCCGAGGCACTCACCGGTATTGCCCTGTCGCAGTTGATTCGTCCGGGTTGCCCGGTGGTCTTCGGCTCGTTCTTGTCCAACATCGACATGCAGTCTGGCTCGCCGCAGTTCGGTACGCCCGAATCGGGCATCGGCCTGTTGTGCACCGGTCAGATCGCTCGCTACTTCGGCCTGCCCTTCCGTACCGGTGGCGGCCTGAACTCATCACAGACAGTCGACGCGCAAGCGGCCTACGAGTCGTTGATGACCATGATGCCGACCTTCCTCGCCGGTACGAACTTCGTCATGCACTCTGCGGGCTGGCTCGAGGGTGGGCTCGTTGCGTGTTACGAGAAGTACGCGGTCGACGTCCAGATCCTGGAAATGCTGCAGCACGAGTTCACTCCGCTGGAGATCAACGAGGATTCGCTGGCCTTCGGAGCGCACGAGGAAGTTGGTCATGGCGGCCACTTCCTCGGGGCAGCGCACACGATGGAACGCTTCCGCGACTGCTTCTACCGCCCGTTCCTGTCGAACTCTGACAACTACGAGCGTTGGAACCGCTTAGGCGCACGTGACACCACCACCCGCGCCGGTGAGGTCGTCGATAAGAAGCTCGACGAGTACGAAGCTCCGGCGATTGACTCAGCTATCCAGCAAGAGCTAGAGGAGTATGTGATTCGTCGCCGCGCGGAACTTGGCGACTAAGTCATTCGCTGACGACAAGGGGTAGTTGCGATGTCCAGTTCGTACGACGTGGTCATCGTCGGCGGTGGCTCTGCAGGCTCCGCACTGGCTAATCGACTCTCGGCAGATCCCGGTACCCGGGTCCTCGTGCTGGAGGCGGGGCGATGGGACTACAAGTGGGATGTCTTCATCCACATGCCAGCAGCGCTGTTCTTCATGCTCGGCAACAAGCATTACGACTGGATGTATGAGACCGAGCCCGAACCGTTCATGGGCGGGCGTCGCGTCAAGCATGCGCGCGGCAAGCTCATCGGCGGATCGAGTTCGATCAACGGACAGATCTTCCAACGTGGCAACCCGATGGACTACCAGGGTTGGGGCGCCGCGCCGGGCATGGAGTCATGGGACTTCGCGCACTGCCTGCCCTACTTCAAAAAGATGGAGACTTGCCTCGCTGGTGCCGATGAGTGGCGCGGTGGCTCTGGGCCACTCGAGGTCGAACGTGGACCAGTCAAGAACCCGCTGTTCGGTGCGTTCTTTGAGGCAGTTCAACAGGCCGGATATCCGCTGACCAAAGATGTCAACGGTTTTAGCCAGGAGGGCTTTGCCGCCTTCGATCAGAGCATTCGTCGAGGGCGTCGGCTATCGGCTGCGGGCGCCTACTTGCATCCGGTGAAGAATCGACCCAACCTGCACATCCGCACTCACTCGCAGGTGGCTCGTGTCCTGTTCTCAGGTAATCGGGCCACTGGTGTTGAGGTCATGCGCAAGGGCGGCGGGGTCGAACGAATCGACGCGGGCGAGGTAATCCTTTGTGGTGGAGCCTTCAATTCGCCACAGGTGCTGCAGCTCTCCGGTATCGGCGACGCTGACCACTTGCGCGGTCTGGGCATCGAGCCGACCCATCATCTCCCGGGAGTCGGCGAGAACCTCCAAGATCATCTCGAGGTGTACATCCAGCACAGCAGCAAACTTCCGGTGTCGCTGAACCCGCAACTGAAGATGTGGCGTCGGCCGATTGTGGGAGCACAGTGGCTATTCCTGCGCTCAGGCCCAGGGGCCACCAACCAGTTCGAAGGCGGTGGCTTCATTCGCGGTAATGACGCCGTCGATTACCCCAACTTGATGTACCACTTCCTTCCGATCGCTGTGCGCTATGACGGCACTTCACCGGCGGGCGGGCACGGCTACCAGGTACACGTGGGTCCGATGTATGCCGACGCTCGCGGTCATGTGCGCATCAAGAACGCAGATCCGTCGAGCAAACCGGCCATCCAATTCAACTATCTGGGTACCGAGCAGGACCGTCGCGAATGGGTCGAGGCCATTCGTGTCACCCGAAACATAATGAGCCAAAACGCCTTTAGCGATTTCGACGCTGGTGAAATCTCGCCGGGCCCCGAGGTGGAGACCGACGAGCAGATCCTTGATTGGGTTCGCAAGGACGGCGAGACAGCGTTACATCCATCGTGTACCAACAAGATGGGCACCGACCAGATGTCAGTTGTAGATCCCCTCACCATGAAGGTGCACGGGCTCGAAGGCATCCGCGTGGTGGATGCCTCAGTGATGCCAAAAATAACCAACGCCAACCTTTATGCCCCGGTGATGATGATCGCCGAGAAATCCGCTGATCTGATTTTGGGCAATACTCCGCTGGCGGCAGATCATCGGGAGTTCTATCGCTACCGCAAAGAGCCCACCGGCGCACTAGGGGAGACACACGATGGCTGATCTGTTCATTGACGGCGAGTGGGTCTCGGGAGCAAAGGGGCTCACCCGAGAGGTACGTTGCCCGGCTGACGGTGGCCTCGTCGCCACCGTCGACGAGGCCACTCGCGAGGACACTGAGCGCGCGATTCGGGCCGCTCGTAAGGCTTTTGACGACGGCCGGTGGTCGAGTGTCTCAGCCACCGAGAGAGGCAAGTTGCTCATCCGGGTCGCTGATCTCCTTGAACGCGACACCGAAGTGATCGCCCACGCTGAGTCACTCGATACCGGTAAGCGCATCATTGAGGCGCGCTATGACGTCGCCGACATCGTCAGCAGTTTTCGTTGGTTCGCCGGTTTGGCCAACACCAATCTCGGGCGGGTAGTCGATCCCGGTACCACGGGCACTTTCTCGCGGGTCGTCTACGAGCCAGTTGGTGTGTGCGGTCTCATCACCCCGTGGAACTACCCACTGTTGCAGGCCTCCTGGAAGGTTGCGCCAGCGCTCGCGGCTGGCAACACCTTCGTCATCAAGCCAAGTGAGATGACGCCATCCACGACCATCCTGCTGATGCGCATCCTGCAGGAGGCCGGCCTGCCCGACGGCGTCGCCAACCTCGTGCTTGGCTCTGGCGCTGAAGCCGGTGCCCCACTCGCCGAGCACCCTGACGTCGACATGGTCTCGTTCACAGGGGGAGTCATCACCGGACGCCGGGTGATGGCCGCAGCGAGTGTCACAGTGAAGAAGGTGGCGCTCGAACTCGGTGGTAAGAACCCCAACATCATCTTCGCGGACGCCGATCTCGACGCGGCGATCGACAATGCGGCAACTGCGGTATTCCTGCATTCCGGTCAGGTCTGCTCGGCGGGTGCCCGATTGTTGGTCGAGGAGTCGATTCACGATGAGGTCGTCGACCGCGTCGTGGCGATCGCGTCGAAGATCCGACTCGGTGGTCCCTTCGATCCGGCTGCCGAAACCGGATCGTTGATTTCGCGCGACCACCGGTCAAAAGTTGCCGGATACGTCGAGCGCGCTCTGGCCGAAGGCGCGGTCCTGCGCTGTGGTGGCTCAGCGCCAGTGGGCCCGGCATTCGATGACGGCGCGTTCTACCTGCCCACGGTTCTCGATGGCTGCACCACCACCATGAGTTGCGTGCAGGACGAGTCTTTTGGCCCGGTGCTCACTGTCGAAACATTCACGTCCGAGGCCGAAGCTATCCGCCTGGGCAACGACACCATCTATGGACTTGCCGGCGCTGTGTGGACCAGCGATATGGGCCGCGCCGCTCGAGTCGCCAATGCGCTTCGGCACGGCACCATCTGGATAAACGACTATCACCCGTATCGACCGCAGGCTGAGTGGGGCGGATTCAAGCAATCTGGTGTGGGCCGGGAACTAGGCTTGGCCGGTTTTGCTGAGTACGTTGAGCCCAAACATATCTACGAGAATCTGCAACCGGCCGCGAGCGGCTGGTTCGGGGAGTCGGAGCAGAACATCACATGAGCACCTCCGGTCTGATCACACCTGCTGCTGCGTCTGGTTCATCCTCGCCAAGTCCTGCTGTGTCGGTGCGAGGCCTGTGGAAGGTGTTCGGCCCGAAGGCGTCGTCAATTGTTGGTTCGGCTGATGAAGAGTTGTCGCCGGCTGAACTCAAGGACAAGACCGGCTGTGTTGCGGCGGTGCGCGACGTATCCTTCGACGTTGCCCCCGGCGAAGTCTTTGTGGTGATGGGTCTTTCGGGATCGGGAAAGTCAACTCTTGTGCGCTGCATCACTCGGCTCATCGAGCCCACGGCGGGTGACATCCTGATCGAAGGCGACAGCCTGATCGCCGCTGACGATAAGCAATTGCGCGAACTTCGTCGGCACCGGTTTTCCATGGTGTTCCAGCACTTTGGGCTCTTGCCGCATCGACGGGTCGCTGAGAACGTCGCGTATGGGCTCGAGATTCGTGGCGATGACAAGGCGTCTCGTCAGGCGCGTGCCCAGGAAGTCATTGAGTTGGTGGGGTTGACGGGTTTTGAGAACTCATTTCCCGATCAGCTTTCCGGAGGTATGCAGCAGCGCGTGGGCCTAGCCCGCGCACTGGCTGGCGATCCCGACATCATGTTTTTCGACGAGCCGTTCTCGGCTCTCGACCCCCTGATTCGTCGTGATATGCAGGACGAGGTGATGCGTCTGCACAACGAGGTCGGAAAGACCATGATCTTCATTACCCACGATCTGTCCGAAGCACTGCGCCTCGGTGATCGCATCGCCATCATGCAGAACGGTCGCATCGTGCAGGTGGGGCGTCCCGACGAACTCGTGGGCGCGCCAGCCGATGAGTACGTTGCTGACTTCACGAGGGACATCCCTCGATCGCATGTGCTGACCATGCGTTGGATCATGCGGCCACCTCGTCCAGGTGAGGCTCTCGACGGTCCCGAACTCTCACCTGACTTGATTATTAGAGATTCAATCCATGCCATCTCGCAGGCCTCGGCGCCAGCGCGAATCGTGAGCGAAGGCCAACTGCTCGGGTTGGTCGATCGCGATGATCTGTTGGTGTTGATCGCCGGAAAGCCCAACGCATGACCAGCGTTATGGCGCCAGCCTTGACGATGTCACGTCGTCGCATCGGGCTCGGCTGGCGAATCGTTGGCCTGCTCGTGTTGTGGGTAGCCCTGTGGTGGTGGCTTGGCGGGCAGTTCGTCCTCGAGAGTGGAGTCCCGGCTGCTGCCCAAGACTGGCTGCAAGCCACCGTGAGCGCGATCGGTGATGGGCGCCTGACCAACCCGCTGTTCATTTATGTCTTCACACCAATCACGAGCGCTTTGAACGGTGTCTACAACGGTGGTGTGTGGCTTACCCAGCAACTCGGTTGGACCGGGATGACTGGTATCGGTGCTGCGTTGGCCCTCATGGTGGCGGGCTGGCGGATGGCTGTGCTCACTGCTCTTGGCATGCTGTCGTTTGGTGTATTGGGCTTGTGGGAACAGAGCATGCAGACCCTCGTTCTGGTGGCCATCTCTGTGGCGCTGTCAGTACTCATCGGTATTCCGGTTGGCATCGCCTGCGGTCTTTCGAGTCGGTTCCGTCGTCTACTGATGCCCATTCTCGACACGCTGCAGATCATGCCGTCGTTCGCGTACCTGCCGATCATCACGCTGTTCTTCCTGATCGGGCCACCAGCCGGAATCTTGGCGACCCTGGTCTATGCCATTCCTCCGACGATTCGGTTGACCGACGTCGGCATCCGCGAAGTGGCAGCGTCTTCGGTTGAGGCATCACGGTCTCTAGGGGCCACCGTCCGACAAGTTCTCACGGACGTCCAACTACCGATGTCTCGACGTACTCGGGTGGTGGGTATCAATCAGACCGTGATGGCGGCACTGTCGATGGTGACCGTGGCTGCGGTTATCGCGACGCCGGGCCTTGGTCAAGCGGTGTTGGGCTCATTGCAGATTCTTGATGTCGGTGGTGCGTTCAATTCCGGACTCGCGATCGTTGTGGTGGCAATCGTTTTAGATCGGGTGATCTCGGCGGCGAGTCGACGTGCTGGAGCGCATCGACGCACCGGTCGATTGCGGCTCACCGTGTGGGGTAGCGCCGCCGCGCTTGTCGTCTTGGGCGCCGCGCTCCCAGCGGTGCTGCCGAGTACCGCGAAGTGGAACTCGGCATGGGTGCATCCGATCTCGGGGCCAGTCAATGTCGGCGCAGTTTGGGCCAAGGAGCATCTCTACCCCTACACGATGTCGTTCACCGAGTGGGTCACGATCTGGTTCATCAACCCACTCGAATCACTGCTTCTCAACACTCCTTGGTTCGTCATAGTGGCTGTCGTTGCAGCACTGGCACTCATCGTGGGGCACTGGAAGCCGGCGATCGTCGCTGCGTCCTGCCTCATTGGGTGCGCGCTCCTCGGCCTATGGCCCTCAAGCATGGTCACGCTGACTCAGGTGATCTTTGCGGCGACCATCACGATGATTCTGGGCCTCGTTGTCGGTACGTGGATCGGTCGAAGTCGCTGGGCTGACCGGGTTTTGCGCCCAATCCTTGATGCCGGCCAGGTACTGCCACCGTTTGTGTACCTGGTGCCGTGTCTGGCCCTGTTCGGCCCAACCCGGTTCACCGCGATCTTCGCTGCCGTGGTCTACGCGGCTCCGGCGGCGATCAAGATAGTTGGTGAAGGTATTGCAACGGTTGCGCCCAACACGATAGAAGCGGCGCGTTCTATGGGATCGTCTACCTTGCAGGAGATCGGGAAGGTTCAACTCCCGATGGCACGCCCGATTATTCTCGTCGCGCTCAACCAGGGGATCATCTACGTGATGGCCATGGTCGTGATCGGCGGGCTCGTCGGTGGGGGTGGGCTTGGCTACGACGTGGTCAAGGGGTTCGCGAATGAGTCCTACGCGGGTACCGGCCTCGCAGCTGGTTTCGCAATTGTTTTGCTCGGTGTGATGTTAGATCGTGTCAGTCAATCTGCAGGTCGCGTGCGTCGGACTTCGTCGCACGCTGTGTAACGGTCCGGCAGTGCCGGAGTAGGAAGGGATCCTCATGGCTCACGCGCCAAGGAAACTCGCTGCAGTAGGCCTGTTAGCGGCTGCGGCTCTTATGCTCTCGGCTTGCGCCGGGTCGACCAATACGCCCGCGGCGAGCTCTCCGGCCGAGTCTGGCGGTGGGGCCACGAGCGCGGCACCAGTTAGTTGTGGCAGTGCGCCGATCATCATCGCCGAGAACCCTTGGGTCGGCTACTCGGCTGACGTCGCGGTGGTTGATTATGTGCTGCGCAACAACTTGGGCTGCACCACCAAGATCTCCAAAGTCGATGAGCAAGTGTCGTGGCAGGGTTTTGCCACCGGTCAGATCGATGTGATTTTGGAGAACTGGGGACACGAGGACCTAGCCAAGAAGTACATCACTGAGCAGAAGGTTGCAGTAGACCTCGGTTCGAACGGCAATGCGGGCGTCATCGGTTGGTATGTCCCCAAGTTTATGGCCGTCAACTACCCAGGCATCGACGACTGGAACAACCTGAACAAGTACGCCGACCTGTTCAAGACCGCTGAATCAGGCGGTAAGGGTCAATTGCTTGATGGCGACCCGAGTTACGTGACCAACGATGAGGCCCTCGTCAAGAACCTCAAGCTGAACTACGCAGTTAAGTACGCGGGTTCTGAGGCAGCCGAGATCACGGCGTTGCAGAGCGCCACCGACAATAAGACTCCGCTGCTCATGTACTTCTACGAGCCGCAGTGGGCACTGGCTAAGTACCCGGTTGTGAAAGTGAAACTTCCGCCGTACACCGTTGGGTGTGACGCTGATCCCAAGAAGGTCGCGTGCGACTACCCGCCGTATCTGCTGAACAAGGTTGGCCGGGCTGCGTTTATCGATGCTGGTGGCCCTGCGGCCAACTTCATCAAGGCCTTCCTCTGGACCAACGACGACCAGAACCAGGTCGCTGCTGCAATCCAGGGTGGCGCCACATATGACGACGCCGCGAAGGCATGGATCGACGCGAACCCCGACAAGGTCAAGGCCTGGCTCGGGCAGTAGTTCCTGTCCCGTCACATTTCGACCCGATGGCCCCTCGCATTGTGCGCGGGGCCATCGGGCTTTGTGATTGTCGTCCTACCCGCTGATCGATTGCGCGGATGTCACCAGGAGCAGCACGGCTAGCACCGCGAGCACCAGGGCTAGCCGAAACAGCGCACGTGGGCTGCCCGAAATCAGCACGGCAGCGCTAGCGCCCATCACCACGATCACCAGCACCAGTTGCAGTGCCTGGACGAAACCGCTGTGGCCGATCACTAGCGAAATTGCGCCGACGAGCAGAACGATCGCAAGCGCTCCTGCGCGACGTCGACCCAAAGCCACTACAAGCCCCCCAGCGCCGATCTCCTGATCGGTGTCGATATCTGGTAGACCGTTTGCCAGATGTGCGCCAACGCCGAGAACCATGGAGGCAGCGCTGACCCACAGTGTCGGTGCTTGCGGGGGCGTCAGGCCGTAGGTGACGAACGCGGGCACGAGTCCAAAAGACAAGGCGTAGGGAACCCACGACCAAATACTGGTTTTGAGTGCCAGGTTGTAAACCCAGGCTGAGGCCACCGCAATCACATGCGCAGTGCCCCCGATTCGTCCTGCGGCCAGGTACGACAGGAGCACGCATGAGGCCAGAGCGATGAACGCGCAGCGCCAGAGGAGGCGGGCCGAGATCAGACCGCTCACTGTCGGCTTCTCCGTTCGCCGCGCAGCCAGATCCCGTTGTGCATCTCGCGCATCGTTGGACCAGCCCACTGACAACTGGCCGACCAATGCGGCAAGGAAGGTCAGGGCAACCCCGAGCGCCGCTCGTCCAGCGACGATGGACAACAACGTGATGACGACCGTGACAACGGCCGCAGGCCCCGGATGGCAGGCGAGGGCGAGGCCTCGACTGATCTCCATGAGCCGACCGGTGGTCGATTTAGCGGGTGGCTGCGCTGTCATATCGTGAGTGTGACAGGGCGATCGGGGCTGGTCCGGTTTGTCGATGTACGTGCGAGTTGCTAACGTCTAACTCATGCATCGCTTGGACCTCGTCAGCCGCATCTACCTCGACCTTCGTCGTGATGCCAGCCAGATGTGTCGCGGCATGGCTATGCCCCCGGCGGGCCGTTCCTGACCCAGGAGCGCACGCGGGGAGGAAAGCCGGAGAGACTGCTCTCCGGCTTTTGTCTTTCCGCCACAACACCCGCCGCACGAAAAATTCTTGCGTTAGTCCGCGCGCCCACAGCGCCTGCAAGTGCCGGTCCACTTCCCTGAAATCCACCGACTTAAGCCAACAAAACTAGGAGATTCCAATGAGCGCTAACTGGAGCTTTGAAACCAAGCAGATCCACTCCGGTCAGTCACCCGACCCGACCACGGGCGCGCGGGCGCTGCCGATCTACTCGACCACCTCATTTGCCTTCCGTGACACCGATCACGCAGCAGCGCTGTTCGGCCTAGCCGAGATGGGCAACATCTACACCCGCATCATGAACCCCACCCAGGCTGTCGTCGAGGAGCGCATCGCTGCCCTTGAAGGTGGTGTTGCTGCGTTGCTGCTCAGCAGCGGTCAGGCTGCGACCACGCTGGCGATCCTCAACCTTGCCGAAGCCGGCGATCACATCGTCTCGAGTCCGCGCTTGTACGGCGGTACCTACAACCTGTTCAGCTACTCGTTGCCCAAGATGGGTGTCGAGGTCACGTTCGTCGATGATCCCGATGACCTCGACCAGTGGCGTGCCGCGATCCGGCCCAACACCAAGGCGTTGTTCGGTGAGACCATCTCCAACCCAAGTAACGAGATCCTCGACATCTCCGGAATCGCTGGGGTCGCGCATGACAACGGCATCCCGTTGATCGTCGACAACACTGTCGCCACGCCTTTCCTACTTCGCCCGTTCGAGCACGGCGCTGACATCGTTGTGCACTCGGCCACCAAGTATCTCGGCGGGCACGGCACTGCTATCGCCGGCGCGATCGTCGACGGCGGAAAGTTTGACTGGAGTGCCAACCCCGCGAAGTTCCCCGGCTTCAACACTCCTGACCCGAGCTACAGCAACCTCGTCTACGCAGAAGCGTTGGGCGCCATCGCATACATCATCAAGGCCCGCGTGCAGTTGTTGCGCGACCTCGGCACCGCGGTCGCCCCATTCAACGCCTTCCTCATCGCGCAGGGCATCGAGACGTTGTCGCTTCGGATGGAGCGTCACGTGTCCAACGCGCAGAAGGTGGCCGAATGGCTTTCGGCTCGTGACGAAGTTGAGTCAGTCTCGTACGCCGGGCTGCCGTCCTCGAAGTGGTTCGAGCGGGGCAAGAAGTACGCACCCAGGGGCACTGGCGCAGTTCTGGCATTCGAGATCAAGGGCGGCATCGCGGCAGGTAAGAAGTTTGTCGATGCCCTCGAACTGCACAGCCACGTTGCCAATATCGGTGATGTCCGCTCGCTGGTCATTCACCCTGCCTCCACAACTCATTCGCAGTTGAACGCAGAAGAGCGCTTGAGCTCAGGTGTGACACCAGGCCTCGTGCGTCTTGCCGTTGGCCTTGAAGGCATTGAGGACATCCTCGCGGACCTCGAGACGGGCTTCCGCGCGGCCAAGGGAGCCTGAGGCTTCCATGTCGGTCCGACAGGGTCTTCCTCCCGCCAGCGGTGCCTGGCGGGAGGGTGATCCCGTTGGTGACCGACTTTTCGCGAACCTCGGTCCACTCGACCTCGAACTCGGTGGAGCTCTCGACCGAGTCACGGTTGCCTATGAGAGTTGGGGCACGCTTGCACCCGATCGCTCCAACGCCGTGTTGGTATTGCACGCGCTCACCGGCGACTCACATGTCGTTGGGCCAGCCGGCTCAGGACATCCGACCCACGGTTGGTGGGACGGTCTCATCGGGCCAGGAGCCCCGATAGACACTCGACGTTGGTTCGTCGTGGCACCGAACGTCCTTGGCGGTTGCCAGGGCACCACTGGTCCTTCGTCCTTGGCGGGTGATGGTCGGGCCTACGGATCGCGATTCCCGCGCATCACTGTTGGCGACCAGGTAGGTGCCGAGCGACTGCTTGCCGAGCACCTTGGGATTGGTCGTTGGGCCGGGATCGTTGGCGGCTCGATGGGTGGTATGCGCGTTCTCGAGTGGGCGGTTGGCTCACCTGACTCCGTGGCAAGCGCACTGGTGCTCGCTGTTGGAGCCACGGCCACGGCTGATCAGATCGGCACCCAAGCCGTGCAGACTCTCGCGATCACATCTGATCCGCAGTGGCTCGGCGGTGATTACTACGACCAAGCACCCGGGCAAGGCCCCACCGAGGGTATGGGTCTTGCTAGACGTATTGCCCACCTGACCTACCGCACCGAACTCGAACTACACGCGCGGTTTGGCATCAACTACCAAGACGGTGAAGACCCGTTGGACGGTGGTCGATACGCGGTGCAGTCCTACCTGGATCACCATGCTGACAAGCTCAGCCACCGATTCGACGCCGGAACCTATCTAGCCCTGACCGATGCGATGACAACGTGGGATCTTGGCCGCGGCAGAGGCGGGTTCGAAGCTGCGCTCGCAGGGCTGCGGGTACCGCTGGTTGTCGGCGGTATCGACAGCGATCGGCTTTATCCGCTGTATCTGCAGCAGCAGATCGCCGATCTGGTACCTAGCACCGTCGGTGGACTTCGCGTGATTCCATCTGACTTCGGTCACGACGGTTTTCTGATCGAGCACGAGCAGGTCTTTGCACTGGTCGCCGAAATGCTCGATCTCGCTGAGGCTGCAGCGGCCTAATCGCTTGCTGTTATTGAGTTCCTAGGTTCACCTCCCGCTCAGCGACCTGTGGCAAATGGGTGACCCGCCTGCCGTTGGCCCAGCGGCGTCGCTAGGTTTGCGGCATGGCGCCGAATGGATCGATTCACCGTAAGTCTGCAGTGGCCGTGCTCGCTGCTGCCCTGGCAGTACTGTCCATCGCTGGATCAACTGCCTCGTCGGCCCAATCGTCGGGCCCATCATCGGGCCCATCATCGGGCGCGGACGACTCGCGTGTGGTGCACGCGCCAGCACCGGCTGTCCCCCCGATTGTCCTGCTGACCAAGCAGAACACCACGGTGCTCGGGCAGCCGTTTGCCTACCCAACCGAAGCCACGGCCGAGGTTTCATCGGTGATCATCACCCTGCTGCCCGGCCAGCAGACGGGTATGCACCGGCACGATGCGCCGATGTACGCGTATGTCCTGACGGGCGTGCTGACCGTGACGTACGAGGGGGGAATCGTTCGGACTTACCGCAAGGGTCAGGCGATTATGGAAGCCATCGGGGTCCCGCATAACGGGCAGAACTTGGGCGATGAGCCGATTCGAGTTCTCGTTGTGAACATGGGCGCAACGGGAGTGGCGAACTCGGTCAAACTTTAGGCCTACTCGTCGGCCTCGCGGCGGACGGCAAGTTCGGCGACCTTCTGGCTCGCTCGTCGGCTCCACGCGATCAGGCTGAGGACACCCAGTGCGATCTGCGGGACAAACGATGATGCGCGCCATACCAAGGTTGCCGCTGTGGCATCGCCGACGTTAACTCCCATGCCGGTGAGTAGGGCCAACATCAGTGCATCCACCGTGCCCAGACCACCTGGGGTCAGCGGAATCATCAGGCCGATCTGGGCCACCGCGAAGGCACCGAAAGCGACTAGGAGTGAGGTACTGGCGTTCACATCCTCAACTCCTCGCAGAGCCGCGTAGAAGATGAGGAATTGCGTGATCGAGACGCTGACCTGAGCGATCGTGATCGCACTCCACCGTCGCTGCACCAATTCGACTGTGTCGTTGCGAAAGGCCAGCACTGCTGACACTAGGTCGACCTCTTCGCCGTGCCGAAACCGACGTGAGAGAGGCGAGGCGACGCGAGTGGCGAGGGCGCCAATGCTCTCGGCGAGGCGCGCACTGCGCATCACGAGTCCGAAGACAACGATCATCACAATCAGTACGCCCAGACCAATCGCGCCGATGTAGATGTACGGCCCGACATTGATGGTCTGGGTGGCCCAGACGGCGATGAGTCCGAACACAGGCAAGCCGAGGGTGACGAAGATGCTCCAAACGCCAACTGATGCGATCGCTGCCGTGGCTGCTGCAGGCGTCACGTCGTAGGTGGCGAGCATTGCGTACTGCACGCCTAGGCCGAAGGCGCCACCACCGGGAACGCCGTTGCTGATTGCGAATGCGGCCTGGTTGAGGCTGAAGGAGCGGGGGTAGGAAAGTCCGGGGGTCGCTGCCACGAACGGCAACCCGTAGACGGCGTTGTAGAGAATGACGGCCGCACCGATCCAGACGATCGACGCTACTGTCATCGATTGCAGCGACTTGGCGGCCTCGCTGTAGGAACCAATTTGCGGAATCACTCTGACGAAAATGACGACAAGGACTGCAAGCCCAAGGAGGCCCGCGATGATCGACTTCTTGCGGTCAAGGCTGGGCTGTGGAGCCGCCGGTTCAGGGGTCGTCATGCGCGAACTCTACGGCCCGGCGGGTCAGTTGGCTGCTAAGTAGCCGTGAGCGTGCGAGAGTCAGTGCGTGGATGATATTGCTTCGCTTACCGCAGCTTTGGCGGCCGAGCCATTCGTGGACTTTGTAACGTTCCGAGAAGATTCATCGGACGCCCACACTCCTGTGTGGGTGAGTGGCGATGCTGACCGAATCTTCATTTCGACCTTTGGCCACTCCTACAAGGTGGCGCGAGCGAGGCTCGATCCGCGTGTGGCCGTTGCCGCCTGTGATGGTCCGGGCGCGCTGTTGCCTGGCGCGCACTACATCGCAGGACGCGCCGAGGTGATCAATAAATCAGAGTTTCGAGTGGGGGTCCGAGCGCATAAAGCCAAATACGGCAAGCACTTTGCGATCATGTGGCCAGCCCGCTGGCCGCTGCGCCTCATCGGTAAGCGCCGCGTGTGGATTGTGGTGACCCTCACCCCGGGGGCGGAGATCCCGACGGTGTCGGCGCCAAAAATCAGGCCGGCGCAGCACTAGTTAGTTCAGCTGATTGGTGCGCGCGAGTCGCCAGTCGCAAGAGCACTTGGGCTGGCTGCATCGCTTGTGGTCGCCTCGTTGAGATCGGCAGCAGCGAGAACGTCGCCAACAACGCTGTCGCCGTCAACGTCGGCGTCAATATCGCTGTCAAAGCTGTCGCCATCAACGCTGTCGTCGCTAAACTCATCGTCGTCAACGACGAGGAGCGGGATGCTGATCCGCACTACGGCTCCCACGCCAGTTCCACTGGCACCATTCGCGACAGCGAGCGTGCCATCGTGTGCCTCGACGATTGCTTTGGTGATCGAAAGGCCGAGCCCGCTGCCGCCGGTGGCGCGTGATCGGCTTGCATCGCCACGGGCGAAGCGTTCGGTCACTCGAGGCAGCAGTGCGGTCGGGAACCCAGGCCCGTCATCGCGAACCTCGACAACCGCGTTGCCGTCATCTGACGAGACCGTGATGGTGACGGTACTTCCAGGCATGGTGTGGTTGCGGGCGTTAGCAAGCAGATTGCCTACAGCTTGATGTAGTCGAACGGAATCGCCGACGACAAGGACATCCTCGCTGGTTGCTACCTCGACCTTCCACTGATGGTCGGGTCCTGCTGTGGCGGCCTCTGCCACAGCGTCGTCGACGACGGTGTGGAGATCGATTGGGTCCTGGGCCAGCGGCCGTTCCTCATCGAGTGAGGCCAGCAGTAGCAAGTCATCGACGAGCAGACCCATCCGGCTTGCGGCAGCTTCGATCCGGGCAGCGGATTCACGCGTGCTCTCTGGATCGGTGCCAATGCCGCGTCGCATTAGTTCGGAGTAGCCGCGAACTGCAGCAAGTGGGGTCCGAAGTTCGTGGCCCGCGTCGGACACGAACTGGCGCAAGCGATCCTCGGTTTCGACACGAGTCTGAAGTGAGGCTTCGACGTGGTCGAGCATCGCGTTTACGGCCAGACCGACCTGACCGACCTCGGTGGTGGGGACGGGATTGGCAACGCGGGCAGGGATGGTGACGTCGCCTCGGCCGAGAGGTAATCGAGCCACCTCGCTCGCCGTCTCGGCAACCTCCTGGAGGGGTCGCAAGGAACGCCGGATGAACCACATGCTGACCATGAGCGCCAGTAGTAGCGCAAGGCTTACGGCGACGAGTTCGACGGTCAGTAGTCGGCCGGCCAGTTGTCCGGCTCGCGAGAGTTGAATCAGTGCTACCAGCGACACCGGCCGACCGTTTGCGTCAACGGCGGGCACCGACACAGCTTGACTCTTGCCCAGAGGTGACACATCGATTGTGACTGGTTCTGCTGCTGCACTGGTGGGAACTGATCGAAGTAGTGCTGAGTCGGCGGGCGACCAGTTGTCGCGCGCGGGTGCCCCGGGGAAATCCTCACCGATGGGGATGCCTTGACCAGTCGAGCCGAGCACTACGACTGTGGCACCTGACGAAACCCAGCTCCTGACCGCTTCGCCCACTCGCCCGCCGTCGCCTTCATCTGCGAAGAGCCGAACCTTGGGCTGCATAAGCGAAGCGTCTATTTGCTGAACCATCCAACTTCGTAATGCGAAGAAGGTGGCAAGTGCGACCACGATCAGGGTGGTCGCCATGACTGCGAGCAATCCGATGACGAGCCGATTGCGAAGTGGCAACGCGGCCCAGCCGGATACGGACCTACTAGGCACTCGGGTCGCCCGGACGCGGTGCGCGCATCACATAGCCAACACCGCGAACGGTGTGAATGAGTGGTGCCCGATCGGCATCGACCTTGCGACGCAGGTAGCCCACGTACTGCTCGACAATGTTGGAGCGGCCGGCAAAGTCGTAGTGCCACACGCGATCGAGGATCTGCGACTTACTCACTACAGCCCGTGCGTTTTGCATCAGAAAGCGGAGCAGATCGAACTCAGTTGGAGTCAGGTCGATGAGTTCACCGTCACGACGGACCTCTCGGGTGAGTTCGTCCAACGAGAGATCTGCTACCTGGAGGATCGCGCCGCGATCGTCGAGTCGACCGGTGCGACGAAGCACTGACTGGAGTCGGGCCAGAAGTTCTTCGAGGCTGAACGGCTTTGCGATGTAGTCGTCGGCTCCGGCTCTTAAACCCGCGATGCGATCACGGGTATCGCCTCGGGCAGTGAGGATTACGGCCGGAAGATCAGGGTGCTCGGCGCGCAGGCGTGCGAGCAATCTGATGCCATCGTCGCCAGGGAGCATCAGGTCGAGAACGGCGATGTCGGGGCGCAACTCGCGGGCCACTCGAACTGCCTCGTCTGCGTCTCCGGCGGTTGCCGTTCGGCAGCCATCAAAGCGAAGAGCCGTGGCAACGAGTTCGGCGAGGTCTGGCTCGTCATCGACCACGAGCACGCGGACAGGAGGCACGCCGTCAGCCGCGCGCAGGTAACTCTGCGGCAGATCGGTGTTCTGATTCGACGTCATCGTTGTCATGAGCCTCTCGTCCTTGCGTCTAGGTTCCCATCCTGACAGTTGCTCTGCCAGTAGCAAGATTGACTAACCTTTCAGGCCCGCCTGGGACAGCGCGGACTCCAGCGACTTGACGAAGCCGTAGGACGTGTAGGAGGCGCCGGATATGCCGGAGATGTTCGAGCTTTGGGCTTGTAGCGCCTGCTGCACGAGCATCGGGAAGGCTTGCTCCGAGATACGCGCACTGTGGTTGTCGTTATTGGGTAGTGCAACTGCCGTGACGTCAACGAGTTTCCCGCCCTTGACCACCGCTTGCACCTGCACAAGGCCGTAGCCGACATCGATCGATGCCCCGGTGACCTTCTTGCTCACAGCGGAGTTACCCGAGCCCGAGTTGTTGGAATTGGAATTGTTCGACCCGGAGTTACCCGAGCTGGAGTTACCCGAGCTGGAGTTACCCGAGCTGGAGTTACCCGAGCTGGAGTTACCCGAGCTGGAGTTACCCGAGCTGGAGTTACCCGAGGTCGCGTTCGGTGTCACGTGCGGCAGAGCTGGCAACGAACTGGCCGATACGGCACCACCGTCTGGGTTCAGGGCCAATACGGCAGCGATGCCGATGATGGTCCCGGTGCCGACTACGACTGAGCGCTTCATCGCTTTTTCTCCTTGGTACGTGAACTCACTGGCAGATAGGTATCGGGGGAATGGAACGAGAACGCTTCATCGTGAACTCGCTCTTCGGGTATTCCGAGCACGTCGGCCGCGTGCCGTACTGAGGCTAAAAGCTCAGCGGGACCGCAGGTGTAGATATCGGCGCCAGCGATGTCGGAGACCAAGTGCACCAAGGACTTTGCTGAGATTGGGTAGTCGCGCCTCGTGCCTACGAGGTAACGCACCCTGGTGCCGGGGCGCGCCTTTGCGATGGCGTCGAGTTCATCGTGCAAGACCAACGCTTCGGGCTTGGGTGCGCGGTAGAGGACATCCACTCGAACCTTCTTGGGCAGATCATCAAGCAGGGCTCGTAGTGGGGTGATCCCAACCCCGCCGGCTATCAGGACTACGTGATCGCCCTTGCGCGCGTCTGCCGTGAACACGCCATAGGGACCTTCAGCCACTACTCGCGTTCCATGCTTGAGCTTGGCCAACGACGAACTGTGATCACCAAGATCGCGCACGGTGATTCGCAGGTAGCGCGGATCCGGCGCGGCGGAAAGCGAATACGGGTGCGACTGCCACCACTGGTCGCGCGTCATGAAGCGCCACCCGAAGAACTGGCCGCCACGTGCACCGATGTTCTGCACGTTACGTCCAGAAATCCAAACGCTCACGGTGTCAGCGGATTCGCGTTCGACCGAGTACACGCGAAGGTCATGGCGCAAGGACAAGTAGACGGGGCGAACGACGCGATAGCCAATCAGGGCGCCAAAGGTGATGACGTAGAACCCGATCCACACCCACCTGGCCCACGAGTGCGTGATGAACGCCTGGCCGAGGGTGATCTGGTGCATGTAGGCCAAGGCGATTGCCAGGTAGAGGTACAGGTGCGTGACCCACCAGGTTTCGTAACTCATCCGACGTCGGGCGACGCGCCACGAGGTCAGCCCAGCGACCATCATCAAAATGAATCCGGCGGCTGCGGGCAAGATCCACTGGTACGTCGAAATCAACGACCAACTCTCGGACAGGTACGTCACTGCTTCAGAGGACGCATAGCCAGTGGTGACGAGAACGACATGCGCTGCGATCAGGATGAGGGCGAGTGGCCCAAGACGCCGGTGCCAGGCGACCATGCGGTCGTGGCCGATGCCACGTTCGATGGCGGGCACCCGAGCGATCAGCAAGATCACGAGCAGGGAAGCGTAGGTGCCGAGTAGGGCGGCCCATCGACTCAGTTCGATGAACAGTGCGCCCTCACCCGAGAGCGATGAGCGTGTGATCCACTGGATCCCGACGACCAATCCAAGGCCCAGACCGGCCAGAGCCAATGCCAGAGTCGAAGCGGTTGACCGTAGGCCCTGGGGTGGCTTCGACGCGGCTTGGCGCTTGGTGCTCGCAGGACGACCCGACGCCGACCGACCCTGTGCGGACTGGCCCTTCGCGGACTGGCCCTTCGCGGACTGGCCCTTTGCAGGCTGACCCTTTGCAGGCTGACCCTTAGTAGGGCGTCCCTGCTTTGCGTTGGGCCGCGGGCGGGCAGTGGCTGATGCGGTGGTCATGGGAGATACGTTGCCCTGTAAACCTGTGAAAGACATGTGAGACGCGCGACTCCCGCGTGTGAGTCGCGGTAGCCCGTTCGAGGAATCACCCGACTGGCTCAGCGGTGATAGCCCTTACGCTGGTCTGGTGATCACGCGGGTAGGGCATCGAGCGGTCGTTGTGGTCGTATCGGTTCTCTTGCTGGGCACGCTGCTTGTTGCCGTCTTCGCCGGCTTGCGCTGGTTCTGATTGCGACTGGCGGCCTAGAAGCGGAACGGCTTGGGTGGGTTCGACAGTGACGCCCTCGGGCAGGTGGCCAGACTCAACGTGCCATAGCCAAGTGCTTCGTCGCACAGGCTGGTGACGGTCAGGCCCATCTGGGTTCCACGGCGAGTGACCGTGGCTCGATACACCGTGATCTCGTAACGCGTAGGTGTTCCGTACGCGACCTGGATCGTCCCAACAAGCTGCGATTCACCTGGCTGGTTCGGTCCGATCCAGGGTGAGTCGTAGAGCGCCCAACGAGATGGATCGGAGAGCCAGACACCGCCGTTTTGCACGTCGCGGATCGCTAACTCAACCAAGATTGCTCGGGCCGATTCCTCCGGGATGATTGCCGCAGGACGAATCACTTCGGTCACGACGCCTTCGTCGTACATCTCCGTCATGAAGATCTCCGAGTCTGATTCCGACACTACTGACACCCCCCGGCGGTCTTCGTGTGCACCCTGTACTCGCCCTGTGGCGGGTACTACACACCCAATATCGGCAGGATCTGCGCTGCGCTCAAGTCGGATTCGAGGATTTGTACGTTCCCAGCGCAGATTGCCCGCACGGTTACCCCAGACGGCTGAACAGCGTGTCCTTTCTGTAACAGATGTTGCAGATGTGGCCTAAGGGGTTATCCTGTGACCATCGTTAGGCCAGGTTGCGAGGTCGCTGGGGAAGGCGTCCCTCACGCATGGAGGTCCAGCGATGACTGAACGACATGGCACCTCGGTGCCCGCTAGCGCCAGGGGAATGACCCGGGGCGTTGTCTTCGTCCATTCTTGCCCCAAGGCCATTACCAGCCACGTCGAGTGGGCGTTGTCCGACATTGTGGACTTCCGCGTGACCCTTGACTGGTCCGCCCAGTCGGTCGAGCCGGGTTCGGTGCGTGCCGAATTGTCCTGGACTGCCCCCGTTGGTACAGCTGCCCGCATCGTTTCGGCGCTGCATTCGTGGGGGAGGCTGCGCCTTGAAGTCACCGAAGAGGGCACCTTGGCCACGGAGGGCGAAAGGTTCTCGGTGACTCCGTCGCTGGGCATCTACCGGGCGGTCATCGGTATTCATGGTGATATCCAGATTCCCGAAGAGCGGCTACGTGGTGCGATCGCCCGAGCGGCGCTGACGGGCAATCTGCTCGAGGATGAGATCTCGGTCCTACTCGGTGCCGCATGGGATGCCGAGCTTGAGCCGTTCCGCTTTGCTGGCGACGCGAACTCGGTGCGCTGGCTGCATCAGGTGGTCTCCTGACACACGACTTTCATTGCGCCCCTCCCCCCTGAGGAACTTCGACCCCCGGTACCTTCTTGCCGGGGGTCGAAGTATGTCCAGCCTCGCTGCTCCCCGAGTTGGGGGCCTCCGGGGAGATCTTGAGCGGGACTACAGCGGAATGTTGCCGTGATGCCCGCGAATGTCGGGGTCAACGGCTAGGGCGTCGGCGATCGCCTTAGCGAGTGCCGATCGCGTCCGGGTGGGCTCGACCACCTCGTCGACCACGCCGATCTCGACCGCCTTCTCCACCCCGCCTGCGATCCGGGTGTGCTCGTCGGCCAATTCGATCTCGACTTGGGCTCGGGCATCGGGCGGCACCTCAGCTAGTTTGCGACGGTGCAAAATCCGCACAGCCGCCACCGCGCCCATGACCGCGACCTCAGCACCTGGCCAAGCGATCACTCGGGTTGCACCTAGGGCGCGCGCGTTCATCGCGATGTAGGCGCCGCCGTAAGCCTTGCGAGTGATGACGGTTACTCGCGGCACGGTTGCCTCAGCGAAGGCGTGTAGGAGTTTGGCACCGCGTCGCACGACGCCGTCCCACTCTTGTCCGACACCGGGCAGGTAACCAGGCACGTCGACGACGACGATGAGTGGAACGCCGAAGGCATCGCACATGCGGACGAAGCGGGCGGCCTTCTCTGCGCTGGTGGCATCGAGGCACCCACCGAGGCGAAGTGGGTTGTTGGCAACTACGCCCACTGAGCGACCGCCGATGCGCCCCAAGGTGGTGACGACGTTGGGTGCCCATCGGGGGTGGAGTTCAAGGGCTGAGTCAGCGTCAAGAATTCCAGCAACGAGTGGGTGCACGTCATACGCGCGCTTGGGGTTTTCGGGCAGCAAAGCTGCGAGGTCGGTGTCTGTGACGGAGTCGATGTCCAGGGTGCCGCGATTGCCCAAGAGTGAGGCTAGGCGCCCGCCCTCATCGAGCGCAGATCGCTCAGATTCGGTGACTACGTGAACGACCCCGCTGCGTCGGCCGTGCGGCTCGGGTCCACCGAGGCGCAGCATGTCGACGTCCTCGCCGGTAACTGAACGAACGACATCAGGACCGGTGACGAAGATGCGACCTTCAGGGCCGAGTACGACGACGTCAGTGAGTGCGGGACCGTAGGCAGCGCCACCGGCAGCTGGGCCGAGCACCACCGAAATCTGTGGGATGACCCCAGATACCTTGGTCATGATCGCGAAGACCTTGCCGACAGCGTGCAGACTTTCAACGCCCTCGCGTAGCCGTGCGCCACCGGAGTGCCAGAGGCCAACGATGGGTACGCCATCGGCCAACGCTCGTTCGTACGCTTGGAACAGCACGTGGCAGCCAGCGATGCCCATCGCGCCACCCTGCACAGTGGGGTCGGTGCAGAACACAACTACCGGAGTGTCGAGAACCCTTCCGGTTGCTGCGATTACGCCGCAGTCATCGACCGGTGAGATCAGCGACATGGTGTTGTCGTCGAGGAAGGCGGGCATCCGCACAAGTGGGTGCCGTGGATCGAGTTCGGTGACCTCAACGCTGTCGGGTGCCACTGCTGTCATCACACGCTCCGGAAGACGAGGGCGACGTTGTGGCCACCGAAACCAAACGAGTTGTTCAGGACTACCGCGTCGCCACTGCGCAATTCGCGCGGTGATCCGTGAACTATGTCAAGACCTATTTCGTCATCGGGGTCGTCGAGGTTGGCGGTGACGGGGGCGAGCCGATACTTCAGGGCCAAGATGGCTGCAACGGATTCGACCGCGCCGGCCCCGCCCAAAAGGTGGCCGGTCATCGACTTTGTGCCGCTGACTGCAACACCGTCGGTGGCAGCACCGAGCACTGCCCGGATTGCGGTGGCCTCGGCGATATCACCTTGCGGAGTCGAGGTGGCGTGGGCGTTGACGTGGATGACATCCGATGGTGAGGCCCCTGCGGCTTCGAGGGCGAGACGAATGGCGCGAGTGGCGCCCTTGCCCTCTGGATCGGGCTGCGCAATGTGATGGCCGTCTGCCGTCATCCCAACGCTGGCGACCTCGGCGTACACCCGAGCGCCACGTGCAGCGGCATGTTCGGCAGATTCGAGCACCAGTGCGCCAGCGCCTTCGCCCATGACGAATCCGTCACGGCCCTTGTCGTAGGGGCGGCTCGCCCGCTCTGGTTCGTCGTTGCGGGTGGAGAGTGCGCGCATCGCGGCAAACGCGGCAACGGTGATCGGATGGATGCAGGCTTCGGTTCCGCCGGCGACGACGACGTCGGCGCGACCACTGCGGATCATCTCGAGCGCGTAGCCGATGGCTTCCGCGCCGGAAGCGCAGGCGCTGACCGGTGTGTGGATCCCCGCTTTGGCGCCAAGGTCGAGCCCCACCCAAGCGGCGGCACCGTTAGGCATGAGTTGGGGGACGGACATCGGCGACACGCGTGACCAGCCGCGAGTGTTGAGGATGTCGTAGTTGTCGAGCAGGCTGACGATTCCGCCGATGCCGGTGGCAAAGACCACACCGAGTCGCTCGGGGTCTAGTTCTGGGCGCGACGCATCGCCCCATGCCTCACGCGCCGCGATCAGCGCAAGTTGTTGGCAGCGATCAAGTTTGCGGGCCTCGACTCGGTCGAGAACGTCGTAAGGGTCGACGGCAACCTGCCCGGCGAACCGCACGGGCAATTCGGCATAGCGCGGGTCCTCGAGTAGGCGGACGCCGGACTTGCCAGCGAGCAGGCCTTCCCAAGTACTGGCGACGTCGCCCCCCACCGGAGTGGTGGCACCAAGGCCAGTGACGACGACGCGTTGCGTCGAGGTGCTCATCAAGTGCTCCCTTGCAAGATGTTCGCGAACATACGACGTGGGTTAGCTGAAGACCTTGGTGCTGGCGACCTAGCTTGCCGATCTAGCTTGCCGATCGGGGTTGCAGATCGGGGTTGCAGATCGGGGTTGCAGATATGCGTTGCTAGGACGCCAGCACCAAGAAAGTCATCAGGCAGACATTGCGCTATCGATGAATGCGACTGCGTCGCCAACGGTTCTGAGGTTCTTGACCTCGCCGTCGGGGATGCTGACGCCGAACTTGTCCTCGCATGCCATGACAACCTCAACCATCGACAGCGAGTCGATGTCTAGGTCGTCGACGAAGGACTTCTCTGCGGTGATGTCCGCGATGGGGGTACCGGCAACCTCGTTGACGATTGCGGCGAGGCCCTCGAGTGTCTGCGACACGGTGTTGTCTCCTTGACTGGTGCGGTGGACTGGACTGAACTGGACTGGACTGGACTGGACTGGACTGGTGCGAGAAGTGCTGGAGTGCTGTGTTTCTGTCGTGCGGTCGAACGCCGAATGGCAAGCCAGCCGGTGGATTAGGGGAGTTCGACGACCTGGGCTGCGTAGACGAGCCCGGCGCCGAAACCGATGAGCAGGGCGAGGCCGCCGCTGGCCACTTTGCCCGAGGCGAGCACCGCATCCATGGCGAGCGGGACTGATGCTGCCGACGTGTTACCGGTGTATTCGATGTCGCGAGCCACCACGACATGTTCGGGGAGTTTCAACGCGCGAACCATGGCGTCAGTGATTCGCATGTTCGCTTGGTGCGGGATGAACGCAGCCAGATCGTCGACCGTTATGCCGGCCGCTTCCAAGGCTTGGTGGCAGACCTTTGTCATCTCGCCGATCGCCCAGCGAAAAACTGCCTGACCCTGCATGGTGATTGTTGGTGGCGCTGTGTCAGCAGGGTTATCGCGGAAGTCGATCCACGTGCGGGTGGCCTTGATCGCGTCATGCTGGGAACCGTCGGCCCCCCAGATGGTCGGCCCGATCCCTGGGTGATCGCTCGGACCTACGATCACGGCGCCGGCTCCGTCGCCGAAAATAAACGCCGTGCCGCGATCGGTCGGCGACACGAAGTCGCTGAGCTTCTCGACGCCAATCACCAGCACGTACTCGGCTGATGCCGTGCGCACCAAGGAATCAGCCAATCCTAAGCCGTAGCAGAAGCCAGCGCAGGCCGCCGCGAGATCGGTGCAGGCTGCGTTCTTGGCACCGAGCCTGTCGGCTACTAGTGCAGCCACCGAGGGGAGTTGCAGCGAGTCGGTAATGGTCGCGACCAGAACCATCGAGATTGCCTCTGGGGCGATGCCCGAGCTAGCGATCGCCTTGCTGGCTGCCGCGATCGCCATATCGGCGACTGTCTCATCTGTTGCGGCCCAACGACGCTCGACAATTCCTGAGCGCTCACGAATCCACTCGTCGGACGAGTCGATGGGGCCAGCGACTTCGTCGTTGGTGAGGACTCGCGCAGGACGGTATGCGCCCGTGGCGAGGATCCTGCTGCCTGGACGAGGTTCGGGTAGTCGTAGTGCTGCGGTCACTAGTGGATTGCCTCCGGATGCAGTCGCACGATCGGCTGGCCGGGGGAGACGGGATCGCCGTCTTCAACTAGCCACTCGACGACCGTACCCCCGTGCGGGGCCATGATTGGCAATTCGTCGCGAAGATTTACTACCGATCCGATCGGCGCGCCGGCGATCAAGGCATCTCCGACCAAGGAGTCGACGGCCAACTTGAAGGTTCCCTTGGTGGGGGAGACCAATAGTCGCCAGGTGGGCGACTGGGCGACTGGACTGAGGGTCTTGTGTCGTTCGATCAGATCCCATGCGGCCTCAAGGTCGTCGGGGGAGTTGACAGCGAGGGTCTCGATCTCGGGCAGTGCGCGCTTGGCTAGGCCGGTCAGAGTGCCTGCGGGAGTGAGTTCGAGCATTGCGGTGACTCCGAGGTCAGCCATCGTGGCCATGCATAGATCCCACCGCACCGGGTTGCTTACCTGGGTGACAAGGCGGGCCAGGACGTCGCGACCACTGTGGACGATGGACCCGTCGGCGTTGCTGATCAGCCGGGTGCGGGTGTCGTGTACGGAGATCGAGCGGGCGTGGCGAGCCAAGATCGCTACGGCGGGGGCCATGTGTTCGGTGTGGAAAGCGCCAGCCACGGGAAGTGGCCGTAAGCGGGACTTCTCGGGAGGGTTGGCCGCGAACGCCTCGAGTTGTTCGAGCGTGCCAGCGACGACGATCTGGCCAGCACCATTCTCGTTCGCCGCGGTGAGGCCGGCCCGATGGGCCGCGTCGATGACGTCATCACGATTGCCGCCAAGGACTGCAGTCATGCCCGTCGCTGTGACTGCGGACGCGGCGGCCATGGCATTACCGCGCTCGCGGACGAACACCATCGCCTGTTCAGCGCTGAGGACACCGGCACCAACTGCCGCGGTGATCTCACCGACGCTGTGCCCGGCACCGGCTCCGACCTTGCCGTATGACTCGGCTGGATGCGGAAACAGGCTGAGCAAGGTGACTAGACCCGCGCCGACGAGCAGCGGCTGAGCGATTGCGGTATCGCGAATTGTCTCGGCGTCGCTCACCGAGCCATGGGTCACCAGATCGACCCCCGACACGGTCGAGAGCCAGTTGAGGCGAGCCTCGAATCCGGGCAGCTCGAGCCAAGGTAGGAGGAAACCGGGGGTCTGGGCGCCCTGACCTGGCGCGACAACAACAAGCACCTGCTCAGGGTGTCGGTGTTTGCGCTCAGTCGGTGTTCACGACCTCACCAAGGTCGCGCGCTGATTCTTGTAGGTTTCCTACAACGAGGGGGACGTGTCTCGAAGGCGACCAAGGGTCAGTGCAAGACGAATCGACCAGCCATCACGCGGAACCGTAGGGCTGAGCCCAGTGACGTCAGCAACCCGGCGGAGGCGATAGCGCACAGTGTTCGGATGGACGAAAAGTTCGCGTGCTGCGCCTTCGAGTGATCCGGTGCGTTCAAGGTAACTCGACACGGTCGCGATCAAGGTCGGGTCCTCGTTCGTCAACGGCAGGTATACCTCACGGATCAGCTGGGCGATCGCATCGTCGTCACCGTTGAGCGCGCGCTCTGGCAACAGATCAGCGGCGGTGATCGGCCGCGGGGCGTCCGGCCAGGCCTGCGCCGCTCGGAGCCCGGCTAGTGCTTCACGCGCGCTGTGCGCTGCATCGTGCAAACCGATCACAAGCCTCCCGACCACGATCGCGCCCGGTGCGAACTGGCTGCTCATCAGTCGCGCTGCTTGCTCTGGATCCCTGACGTGTCCGAGAACGACAACGAGGCGCTGCCCCTGCACTCGGGTCAGGGCGTCGAGGCGCGCATGCCGCGCCGCGCGCTTTACCGACTCGGCGATTGCTTCTGGATCACCAGGGGGCGCGAATCCAGCAACGACGCAAACGCCGGACACGTGACCCCACCCGAGGGCGGACCCGCGTGAGACCACGGCGTCGTCGACTTCACCACGCAAAAGTGCATCTAGGACAAGGGATTCGAGCCGCGCATCCCAAGCCCCGCGAGCTTCTGCCGCACTGGCGTAGACCTGAGCCGCGGCGAAGGCAATCTCGCGCGAGTACAACAAGATTGCTTCACGGAACCAGGCTGCATCGTCGGGTCCGGCTATCTCGTTAACTCGCTGTTCGACCACTGCAATCGTGGTTCGCACGAGATCAACGGTCTGCTGCAACGACACTGCTCGCACGAGGTCGCGAGGGGCTGTCGCGAAGACATCGGCCGTGATGGCCTGAGCGCCTTCGGGATCGCGAAACCAGTGAACAAATGCGGCGATGCCAGCCTGTGCGACCAAGTTAACCCACGAACGGTCCTCGGCTGACATGGCTGCATACCAGGGGAGTTCGGCTTCCATTCGAGCCGATGCGGCGGTTGAGAGGTCGCCGGTCGCGCGTTCGAGCCGGCGAACGGTGGCGGCTCGACGACGGCTACTCACAGGGCGCAGCCTAGAGGTACTGACAGGGCATCGGACAGTTCCAGCCGAGGCCGACCGGCTGTCTCGCATTCCCACCTGGTTTGGCGGAAGCCCACAATCGGCGTATTTTCGACAGGCAGGCAGCCACCGCCCACGGAAGGGTCGCGGAGTTCATGGCAAGTCAGGTTGTTCCGGAGATCGATATTCGTCGGGCGCGCGACCGATTTAGTACCGAGATCGACTGGCTCGACAGTGCCCACTGTTTCTCGTTCGCCCAGCACTACGACCCCAAGAACACGCACTTCGGGCTACTTCTCGTGTCTAACGATGACGTGGTTGCAGCCGGCTCGGGTTTTGAGACTCACCCTCATCGCGACATGGAAATCGTGACCTGGGTACTCGACGGGCAACTCGTCCATCAAGATTCCCAAGGCAATAGCGGCGTGATCCATCCTGGCCTGGCGCAGCGGATGAGCGCCGGCTCAGGGATCTTGCACTCCGAGAAGAACGACTCGTGGCGGCTCACCGGAGAGCCCGAACACCGTGATCCCGTGCACTTCGTGCAGATGTGGGTAGTGCCCGACACTGCGAATCTCGCTCCGGGGTACGAGCAGCTAGACATCACTTCCGAGTTGCAGCGGGGCGGCCTTGTCACCGTTGCCTCGGGCATGGCCAAGCATGCCGACGATCGTGCGATTCGGATCAACAACCAACACGCCGGTCTGCTCGCGGCGCGGCTCGCGGGTGGCGAGACGATCGCGCTACCGACCGCGCCCTTCGTGCATCTGTTTGTCGCTCGAGGCAGCGTCAACGTCGAGGCGGCGGGGATTCTGGGTACGGGCGACTCGGCTCGCATTACTGGATCCGACGGCCGTCGAGTCACTGCGGTAGGTGGCCCAGCCGAATGCCTTGTGTGGGAGATGCACGCGACCCTGGGCTAGCACTTGCTTCCTTCTGCGGGTGCGTTTATCTGATGTTCACTGGATTGTGATGTGATCGTTGGGTGCGTTCGGCGCATCGCCCAGTGGTAGCAGCTCGTGGCCGTAATTCCTTGCGCTACTTGACTTTTCAGACTTCGAGATTGGCAACAGAACGGGTGCTGCTGGCATTGGTCCTCGAGTTGTCGAGACCTGCCATGCCAGCAGTCGTGCGGGATCAACACTCGATCGCCGCGTGATGACGGCATCGGTCGATTTCGAGTTGCTTCAGTGAGGAGCGGAGGTACTGTGGCTGAGGTACGGGAAGAAGCGGGGTTTCGCCTGAAGTTGGCCCCTTGCTCTGGTTGAAGTGACGCCCCGCCGCCGTTTAGTGGCCTCGACGTTACTGAATCGTTGCGATTTCCTTCGCCAGCCTCTTTCGGAATTACCAAACGGAAGGTAGATTCGCGTCACGCCCGCCGATGGATGGCATAACGCCTGACGTTGACTGACGCGTTCCAATGCCCAGATCCATACCCCAAACAGGGAGACTTAATGCGCAAACTCGTCCCGGTGGTAGCCCTCGCGGCTATCCCATTGCTGCTTGCAGCATGTAGCAGCTCCAGCCCTGCACCAAGCAGCAGTTCGGCGCCAGCCGCTTCGTCGGCTAGCGCGGCCCCGAGCGACACGGCAGTCGTAGCCGATGCCACCGTGATCGAGGTTGGGAAGCTCCCATTCGACATCACCATGTACTGCGGCACCAAGCCCATGGTCGTCGGAATCCTTGACGCATACGGCGGCAACGGATGGGCGCAGGGCAAGAAGGCGCTCCTCGAGAAGCTCTCCAAGAGCTGCCCCAACGTCACCGACGTTCTCTACGTAGACGCCAACTTCGACCTGGCGAAGTACATCGCCGGTGTTGACAGCCTCGTGGCCCAGGGCGCCAACGTCATCGAGACGTTCGACCCATTCGGCACCGCCGCTAACGCTGCCTTCCTGAAGGCGCAGAAGGCTGGCGTTCTCGTCGGAAACGCCAACGCGATCCCCGGCGACGGTACCGTCCCGGCCACGCTGACAAGCGATGTAATCCCCGACCTTCAGGCCGAGGCCGAGATCTGGGTCAAGTGGCTCACTCGCGCAACGGACAACAAGGGCAAGATCGCCTACATCGGTGGACCTGCTGGTAACACCTTCGACGTTCCGTCCCTCGAGGCGGTCAAGAAGGCCATCGTCAACCAGGGCTCCGGCATTGTTGTCGTCACCCCTGAGCCAGTTGCTGGTAACTGGGACCCGGCGACCACGCAGCAGGCCATGACCGGTCTTCTTCAGAAGAACCCCGACATCAACGGTGTCATCTTGACCTACACCGCCACGGGCCCGGCGATCCTGCGTGCATATGACGCAGCCAACCTGCCCTACCCCGCCCTCACTGGTCAGTCGAGCTCGATGGAGTTCGTCTGCATGGTGGGCACCGCTCAGAAGAAGGACGCAAAGTTCCAGGCTCAGAGCCTTGACGGGTCGCCCAACCTGCATGGCCTTGACCTCGCGAAGCTCTTCGCGGCGTTCCAGGGAGTTAGCGCACCGGAACTCGGCGCAACCGACACCGACACGCTGATCTCCTACCCTGAGTACGTCAACTCGCTCGACGGCGTTATGCCTGCTTGCGACCCGAACACCCCGCCAAGTGCTGACCTGTCGACGGCTCTGTCCGCCGAAGAGATGGCTGCGGTCTTCGCCAAGTAGTACGACCTGGTTGCCGGTCTTCCGCCTAGTGCGGTAGACCAAAGTGGGTGGCTGTGGTCTCCATCGAGAGATCACAGCCACCCACTTCCGAGTTCGGCAGGCAAGACTTGCGAGAAATGCACGAAAAGTCCTGATTTCCTTCCCAAACGGATGGTTGGTCGAGTTACTCTTCGGGGATTGCCAAACCGGTTCGCGAACTGGTTCTGGCTGTGTTGGTCCGATTCGGCTCTGCAACGAGAGGTGTGCGATGAAGTACGCAACTGGACGACCCAAGTGGTCGTTCCCAGAAGACACCATCGGTGGCGTTCTCACCGGTATGACCCGCTCCAAGGTCATCGCGCAAGTTAACGCGAACCTCGCGAAGTCAGGTAAGCCCTGGCACGAACTGGTCAACCGACAGTGGGCCGACCTACTCAACCTCGGCGAGACGCAGGAGATCGCGGACGCGGTCCTCGTTGAGTTTCAGGCCTCCCAAGGACGCAAGTTCTACGCTGGCGCTGAGATCTCAGTCCTGGACAAGCCTGACCAGTACGTACTGCGCTCCGACGGCGACACGTATTACGACGCGTCCGAGTTCCCACCCGGCGCGATCGGTGATGGCGACAACGTCTTCCAGACCACCGATGTCACCGGCACGATTGTGGTCATCCGCAAGGTCGCTGATGTCAACCGCCTCATCGATGACGGTGTGCCGGAGAACACCATCGCTGTGATCGATGACAGTGGCGGCACGCTCACGGCGCCCCTGCTCCCTGACTTCGAGGCGGTCATCTGCCTCGCCGGAACAGTGCGAAGCCACCTGGGAATCTTGGGTCGCGAGTTCGGTGTACCCACCCTCATGGCTTCCCGTCTTAGCCGTCCCCTAGAGAACGGTGAACTAGTCACCGTGAAGTTCTCATCCGAGGCCCAGAACGCCGAAGCCTTCCTCCCCGAAGACCGCAAGCCGCGGGCCCTTATTCTTCCCGCCAGCCAAGGAGCAGCACAGTGAGCGAGTGGCGCATCAGCGAGGCTCAACTTCACCTCGTCAACACGGCTCTAGCCGAGCACGACGACACCATCGTGCCTAATCTCCTGACCCGTACGGCTCAGGAATCAAAACTGTTCCCGATGTTGCCCTACTTCATGATGTCGTTCATGCAGGCCTATTACATGTACCCGGGCATCCTGCGGAAGGCTTCTGAGCACATCAGCCCCGAGGACATCGGCCACCGGATGCGCAACTCCAGCGGTCAGCTCGGCACCCTCGCGGCCAACATGTCCGGTCAGTTGCTGTACCTGCAGGGACGCGTCGAGTTGATCAAGCTCGGCGTCCTGCGGCCAGAAGACAACCTCGAAGACCTCTGGTACGTCATCGACTGGCACGAGCGTTTGATGTCGACCTACCGCCGCAACGAGGGCCACATCTGGACCAATGCAGCCGGCGACATGTCGCAGGTGCTCGACGAGCGCGTCTTGCAGGTGCTCGAGGCAGATGCCTTCGAGATCGACGATGAACTCCGCTCCGCAGTCGCGCGCTTTAGCGCGGTCACCAGCCAGTACAGCTTCCTGGTCTACTGCGAAAGCCGCGTCGGCATGGACGCCAATGGGCCCTACAACCTTGGCGACCAGCGGATGCTGCACGTCCGCAACTTCACCACCCTCGGCGAGAGCGGTCTGCCCTGGATGGATGGCGTTGCCGCCGATATCCCGTTCCAGAACCTCTCGCTCGCCCTCATCACCGACGATGTGCGCATCGAAGTCACCGACTTCGGTAGCGCCTACACAGTTCCTGAGGTTTACCAGGAGCACATCATCGGTGTCGGGCTATACACGTCGGACATTTTCACCGACCGGTTCGTGCCAGTGGGTATGGGCAGCAAGCAGGAGCTCATCGCGACGCTGAATCAGATCGCCGACGTGGTGAAGGCCGCCATCGCGCCTTTGCACCGTCGATTCGCGCAGATGAACTTCGACGAGATGACCGAGGCCGGTATTTTGGCCTACGTCTATGCCATGTCGGATGTCTCTTTCATGTCGGGCACGTGGGACCAGGAAGAGTGGGAGTCGATCGACGACCGAGTTCGTCGCGTCTGGCCGATCTTCAACGAGGAGTTCGGTACGTCGTCGTTCATGAGCGACTACGTCACTTTCGACGGTCTCTATGGTGCGGCTGGGGAGTACCTGATCCACCCGTACAGCTACCGCTCCTGGAAGGCTGGCACCGATCGGCCGCTGCCCAAACCCGGACGTGTGGCGCAGTTTGTGCCTGCCTACGTGCTCAACGACCACGAGTACTCGCGTCGAGCCAGCGACGGCGCCACGTCGAGCCGGTCAGACATTGCGCGCAAGTCGAGCACCTACCAGTACCTCGACGGCCGCTACACGCAGGACGAGCTCAACGCCAAGGCCCGTGCCTACACGTCACCGCTGCTGGTAGCGCCCTGGCGCAACCTGGACGACGCGACGGTCAAGTTCGGCTACGAGGACCCAGACGTCGACGCTCTGTACCGCTACACGCAGGAGCAGTCGCGGCTGCTCAAGGACCGGGGTTCGGCACTGGTTCGGGCCGACATCGATCGCATCCGCACCGAGGCGGGCGAGTCGACCTGGGCCGAGGCAGCGGCGAAGCGGCGCGCGGCTCACTGAGCCGGGCGCGGCCACCCTCGACGACAGACATCACCTGTAATTGAACGTGATCGACTCAAGCCAAGGAGTGCGACGTTGCGCGTTGATATGAGGCTCAACCTTCAAGCTCCGAACTGGGCTCGGCCCCTATCTGAGTTGTATCCGGTGGCTCTGGATATGGCCCGCTGGGCCGATGACAACGGGCTCGACGCCATCCGGATCGGTGAGCACCACGGCACCGAGGACAACTGGTGCCCGTCGATCATGGTGCTTGGGTCAGCCGTTGCCGCTGTGACCAAGCGGATCACGATCAACCTGTCGGCGGTGCTACTGCCGCTTCACGACCCACTGATGGTTGCCGAGGATCTAGCCGTCCTCGACCTGATCAGCAACGGTCGGCTCGATGTCGTCGTGGCCGCGGGATACAACGCTGCGGAGTTTGACATGTTCGGCGTCGACCGCAGTAAGCGCGGCTCCCTCATGGAAGATGGCGTCAAGGTGCTGCGTGCCGCCTGGACGGGCGAGGAGTTCGAATACCAAGGGCGCATGGTCAGGGTTACCCCCCGGCCCGGCACTGAAGGTGGACCCAAGCTGATCCTCGGCGGGTCGTCCGGAGCGGCTGCCAAGCGAGCCGTCCGCCTCGGCATGGATTACTTCCCGCTCAATGCGGCGGCGTATGAGGTCTTCCAAGAAGAGCTTCTCGCACAAGGTCTCCCACGTGCCAAGGACTACTCCCGGGGCGGCCCACACTTGCTGCATGTCACCGATGACGTCGATGCCGCTTGGGAGGTGCTCGCACCGCACTTCCTACTGGAGTCGGGCAACTACGCAGCTTGGTCGAAGACCGACACTCCGATGTCTGGGCCTACTGGCACTGTCCCGCCCACAGTTGAGGAACTGCGTGCCGGTGGCAAGTACGTGGTCGTCACTCCGGAGGAGGCCATCGACCTCGTACGCGGCTATACCCCCGACACGATCATCACGGTGCATCCCCTTGTCGCGGGCCTAGACCCAGAGCACGGCTGGCGCACGCTTGACCTCTTTGCAGAGCGTGTGTTACCCGTTATCCGCGAGATCAATACAGCGCAGGGCAGGGCCTCGTAGCTCATGGTTCCTGAAGGAGTCCCGCTGAACGCCGACCAGCACATCCACACGTTTGACTCGCCACTGCAAGACAAGCTCCAACTCGGCGGTAAGGGCGCCAGCCTGGCGCGGATGACCGGAAGCATGGGTCTACCTGTGCCTCCCGGCTTCACCATCACCACCGGCGCGTGGCGCACATTCGCACGTGAAGAGGCGATCGTCCCAGCGGATCTCGCTGAGTCTGTGCGCGAGCACCTGCGCGAGCTCGGTGCCAAACTCGGCCGTCAGATGGATAACCCCGACAACCCGCTGCTGCTTTCCTGCAGATCCGGAGCGCCGGTATCGATGCCCGGAATGATGGACACAGTTCTTAACGTCGGGATGAGCGACGAGGTAGTCACAACGCTGGCGGCCCGCACAACCGAGCGGTTCGCGTGGAAGTCCTATGCCCGTCTGCTCTCCACGTTCGCCGAGGTAGTCCGCGAGTTGCCCGCTGACCTGCTGGCTGCAACGCACCACGAGGCCGACAGTCTTGATGACCAGGCAATCGTTGCCCTGTGGAAGCGCGTCATTGAGTCGGAAGGTCGCCCTTTCCCTCAGCGCACCGAGGACCAGGTTCTCGAGTCGATCGAGGCAGTGTGGCGTTCGTGGAATCGTCCCCGTGCGCAGCGTTACCGGCGTTACCGCGGTATCGACGAAAGCCTGGGTACCGCGGTCACGGTGCAAGCGATGGTGTTCGGCAACCTCGACGACGACTCTGGCACCGGCGTCGTATTCACCCGTGATCCCGTCACCGGTGTGGCAGCTCCGTACGGCGACTTCATGCGGTGCGCGCAGGGTGAGGACGTCGTGAACGGCTCCCAGATCCCCGAGACTATTGAGTCGCTGCGCGACCAGTCGCAGGATCTGTGGGATTCATTGCAGAAGGCTTTGGCTGCGATCGAGCTAGATATCCACGACATGGGCGACATCGAGTTCACCGTGCAGCACGGGAAGTTGTGGATCCTGCAGGCTCGAGCTGGGCAACGTAGCCCCGCGGCAGCAGTGCGGATCGCGGTCGAGATGGTCGACGAGGGACTTATCGATATCGACACTGCGATTGACCGAGTGTCGCTCAGTGCCGTCGAGCATCTTCAGGCACCGGTCTGTCACTCGTTCGACGGTTTGGCCGAACTTGGCTCCGGTGTACCGGCATCTCCGGGTACCGGCGTCGGTGTGGCAGTGCTCGACCCCGCCCGCGCCGAGGAGCTCGCGGAGGAGGGGATCGTCCCGATTCTGCTCTGTCCTACGACCTCGCCGCAGGACATCAACGGGATGATCGTGTCGGCAGGCATCGTGACTGCGCTTGGTGGTCGTGCCAGCCACGCTGCCGTAGTCGCTCGAGGTATGGGCAAGCCGGCCGTCTGTGGTGTCGAGGGCATGGTCATCGACCCGGTCGAACGGACCGTCACCTTCGCCTCGGGCATTGTGATCCATGAAGGCGACCTCATCACTGTCTCTGGTGATCAGGGCCTGGTTCTCTTAGGCGAGGCACAGTTCTCCGACCCCGCTCCAGACCGGTGGCTGGAGCGGTTCCTCGGCTGGTGCGATGAGCGCGGCCGCGTTCCCATCCTGATCACACGACCTGACAGTGCTGGCGTGGGGATCGTGTCCGAGCCCGAGGACTTCATCGACGGCACCGACGTCGTACTGGTCGATGTCCCGTGGGAAGGTCCTGAGTCAACCTCCTTGCTCGAACGCGTCTGTCGGTCGGTTTTTGAGGCCACCAGCCCGCCGCGCGAGGCGTACATCGCAATGCCCAACAACCTGGCCGGCATCGACTTCCGACCATCTTTTGGGCCATGGGACGGCATTTTGGCCCATGACGGTAATACGTGGGCGGCGCGACTACTGAGTGCGCGACTCACCGCCACGGAGCCTGCCCGGGCGGGGGGCTGACCCGTGCCCGACTTCGACGTTGCGGTTATCGGGTCTGGGTTCGCGGGGCTCACCGCAGCCATCGCCGCTCGCCAGGATGGCGCGTCGGTGCTGCTGCTTGAAGGCTCGGGAGAACTCGGCGGGTCGAGTCGGCTATCTGGCGGGAAGTTAATGGGCGCCTGCACTCGGATGCAGGCAGCGGCGGGCGTGGTCGACGACCCGGAGGACATGTACCGCTTTTACATGGCGCTCAACCGGTTCCGGCTCGAGCCCGCTCTGGTGCGCACGTTGTGCTACGAGTCCGGCGCCACGATCGACTGGCTGCAGGACGTCGGAGTCGAGTTCGATCAGCGAGTCATGACCTCCGGCGAGGAGCGTGCCGCGCGCATGCACATCACGGTCGGCGAGGGTATGGCAGTCATTTCGACTCTCGTCCGTGAGGCGCGTCGGGTTGGCGTTGAGATCGCGATGGGCATGCAGGTCGATCGCTTGATCGTCGAGGATGGGACCGTGGTCGGTGTCGCGGTCGGTACGGATGAACTACGTGTCGGGTCGGTTGTGATCGCGACCGGCGGCTTTGGCGCCAACCGAGACCTCATCGCTCGCTACCTACCGCAGCTCGTGGATGAGGACTGGTACTGGTACATCGGCGCGGCGACCTCGCAGGGCGCTGCCTTCTCACTCGGTGCCGATGTACATGCTCAGGTGGTGGGGCATGGGCGCTCCACTCGGCTCATCACGCCGAACTTCGGCAATGTCCTTGAGGGCGGCTACCTGCCCGGCTGGCTGGTTTTGGTCAACGGTGAGGGCCGGCGCTTCTATGACGAGACGTCGTCATACAGCATTACGCAGCCGATCATGGAAGCGCAGGCTGCTCCGGTGTTCGCGGTCTTCGACGACGCGGCGAAGCGAGCCTCGCTCCCCACAACCGTCGAGGCTACGAAGAAGGTGTCGGTCGGAAAGCGTGACGGACGCCTGCAAAAGTGGGTCACCTCCCTTCTCGACGAGATGGTCGACCGCGGCGCTGTGCTGCGCGCCGACTCCCTCGAAGAGCTCGCTGGGCTGATGGGCATCCCGGTCGATCGGTTCCTGAGCACGATCGAGTTGTACAACCAAGACGCGGTTGCCGGTGAGGACACCCACTACCGCAAGCGTCCCGACGTTCTGCGGCCAGTGTCTACCGGTCCGTTCTACGCCACCGAGATGCGGATGGCGCACCTCGCGCTCACCTCGGTCGGGCTCCGGATCGACTCGCAGGCGCGCGTGATCCGCGACGACGGCGCACATGTGCCTGGCCTGTTTGCTGCGGGGGAGTGCACGGGTGGCGTCCTGGGCGATGTTTACGTTGGCAGTGGTAACTCCATCACTAGCTCTTTCGTGTTCGGCCGGGTAGCGGGCGCGAGTGCTGCCGCACGAGCGGTGACCCCTACAGCCACCACCCCGATATAGGAATGGATGAAATCCTGTGACCGAGACCCCGGCGGCCCCCGTCGAGTACCGCCAGACCCGCTTCACGTTGCCCCCCGGCGGCACTCATATCTTCATCGTCCGGCACGGCGAGTCCAAGCCGCTGCGCGCTGACGAGCCGCAACCCCTGGTGGACGGTCATGGCGATCCCCCGCTAGACCCCCGTGGCCATGAGCAGGCGAAACTGGTGGCAGCCCGGCTTGCTAAGCAGCCGCTAGCCGCCATCTACGTCACATCACTCCAGCGCACCGTGCAGACCGCGGCCCCGCTCGCCGCGGCTACCGGGCTCACCCCTGTGGTCGAGCGAGACATGCGCGAGATCTATCTCGGCGAGTGGGAGGGCGGCGTCTACCGCATCCGCCGTGAGGAGAACCACCCTGAGTGGCAGCGCGTTTTGGCCGAGCGCACCTGGGATGTCATTCCTGGCGCGGAGCAGGAAGTCGATTTGGCCAAGCGGATCGTGGGCGCGATCAACGGCATCGCCAATCGACACCCAGACCAGCGTGTCGTCATCTTCACGCACGGTGGGGTGATTGGGATGACAGCCGCGATCGCGTCGGGCGGCAGGATGCACCAGCTTTCAGAGTCCGACAACGGCTCGCTGAGTCACCTCGTCGTTTCGGATGGCCACTGGCTGCTCAGGCGGTTTAATGACACCAGCCACCTCGCGCCCGACCTCGATCTCGACCTCGACCAAGGAGAACTCACATGAGCGATACCTATGAGGACATCCTGTTCGAGGTGGATCCCGAGTGTCGGGCGGGCATCATCACGATCAACCGACCCGATCGCTACAACGCCTTCCGCGGACAGACCGTGGACGAACTCGTGGATGCTTTCCGCCGGTGCTGGGCTGACTCCTCGATCCGCTCGGTCATCTTGACCGGTAGCGGCGACAAGGCGTTCTCAACTGGCGGCGACGTCAAGCAGCGGGCCGAGACGGGCGACTACGGCCCCACCCGCTCGGGCTTCATCGACATCGATTACCTGCACCGCGTGATCCGCGAAGTCCCCAAGCCAGTGATCGCAGCTGTTAACGGCTACGCGATCGGTGGCGGCCAGGTGTTGCACGTCCTGTGCGACCTGAGCATTGCATCGGAGACGGCCGTATTCGGACAGGTCGGCCCACGGGTCGGTTCGTTCGACGCTGGTTGGGGCACTGCTTACCTAGCTAGGCTCGTAGGGGAGCGCAAGGCGCGCGAGATCTGGTTCCTCTGCCGGCAGTACACGGCGGCGCAGGCGTTGGAGATGGGTCTTGTCAACCTGGTTGTCCCACCGGAGCAGTTGATGGCCGAGGCGCGCGGCTGGGCGGCAGAGATCGCAGGGCTCAGCCCAACAGCCATCAAGTTCTGCAAGTTCTCGTTCAATCTAGATACCGAGCACCACGCGGGCATCGGGAAGATGTCTGGCGCCGGACTCGAACTTTTCCAGCACTCGGCCGAGGCAGCCGAGGGACTCAACGCCTTCACGCAGAAGCGTTCGCCCGCATTTGGCTCTTTCGCGTGAGTCTCTCAGCGCTCTCCCAGTCCTTGACCGGCTACCAAACCGCCGGTAGGTTGCGCGCGTGACGGAGCAGGAGAAAGTCGACCCCCAGTCAGTGCCTCATGAGTCGGCTAGCGGTGCGAGTGCTGACGTCAGCGCACTGACTTTTACGTCGATCTCTAAGGCGTTCCCGGGCGTTCTGGCGCTGTCTGATGTCACCCTCGATGTGCGCCCCGGCGAGGTTCACGCCATCGTGGGTGAGAACGGTGCGGGCAAGTCCACGCTCATGGCCATCGCCTCCGGTGCGCAGACTGCCGATGTCGGACAGGTCCTGATCGCTGGCGCAGAACTCACCCACGCATCACCCAATCTGGCCCGCAGCCTTGGGCTGGCAATTGTCAGGCAGGAACCGGCGCTGATGCCCGACCTGTCCATTGCCGAAAACCTCGCTGCTGGAGTTCCGCGCAGTGCCCGTCCGCGTTGGGGAGACCTCAATGACTGGGCCGTGGGACGGCTGGAGAACATGTCCCGCAATCGCACCCTTGACCCGCGAACGCAGGCTCGATCGTTGGATCCTGCGGCGCGATTCATCGTGGAGATCAGCAAGGCGATCCGCCCCGGACTCAAGGTGCTCTTGCTTGATGAGCCGACCGAGTCCTTGGGCGTAGATGAGATTGAAATCCTCTTTGCTCAGGTCCGCGAACTCGCCGACAGCGGTACCGCGGTCGTCTATATATCGCACCGCATCCCCGATGTCCTGCGCATCAGCGACCGCATCAGTGTTCTGCGCGATGGTGTGCTTCACGGCACCTTCCAGACATCTGAGGTGACCGAGGATCAGATCGTTCAGGGGATCGTGGGTACGCCGCTCGAGTTCGCTTTCCCGGACAAGCGCGCCGCAGATCTACCCTTGGGCGAGCCGATGCTCAGTGTCCGTGGTTTCCATGGTGATAGTTTCGGCCCCCTCGACTTCGATGCCTATCCCGGTGAGTTGATCGGCATCTCCGGGGTCGAGGGCAACGGTCAGCGCCAGACGATCAGAGCGTTGGCAGGCCTTGTCGACCGCAAGGGTCAGGTTCTGGTCGACGGTAAGCCGGTCGCTCTGTCTAATGCGAGCAAGACCGAGTCAGCGGGATTTGCCTACCTACCCGCTGATCGAAAGAACGAAGGCATCCTGCCCTCCCTCGGGGTACGGGAGAACATCAATGCCACGACCTTGTCGACATTGGCGCGGTTCGGGTTCATGGTCTCGCGGCGCGATTACGAGAGCGCCAAAACCAGTGCTGAGTCGCTCGACGTCAAGACGGCCACCCTCGACACCCAGGTCAGCACGCTGTCCGGCGGAAACCAGCAAAAGGTCGTCATTGCGCGGGCGCTGCTGTCCAAGCCGCGAGTGATCCTGGCGCACGAGCCCACCCAAGGTGTCGATGTCGGAGCGCGACTGGAGATCTATCGCCTGCTGCGTGCTGCCGTCGACGACGGTGCTACCGCTGTCGTCGTGTCATCTGATGCCGCCGAACTTGAGGGTCTGTGCGATCGCGTGCTCGTCATGTCGCGAGGTGTCATTGCGCGTGAGTTAACCGGTGCAGACGTCACCGAACACAACATGACTCAGATTGCGCTCACTGCCACCGTGGGAAAGAAGGTTGAGGCGGAGAAGGCCGGAGGCTCACCTCTGCGTCGATTCCTGGGCGGTGATTTCGCGCCTGGTGCGCTGGTGCTCGCTGTCACTGTCCTGCTTGGCCTCTATACCTCGATACACAACGCGCGCTACTTGTCGGCTGCAACCTTTAACAGCCTGCTCACTTTGTTCGCCATCGTCGCGTTCGCCGCGATGGCACAGCAGGTCATCATGCTCACCGGTGGTATTGACCTATCGGTCGGACCGCTCATGACCTTTCTCTTGGTCTTGGGCTCCTTCGTGCTTGTTCCTGGGCAACCCATGGTGAAACTGCTGTTGGCTCTGCTACTGCTGGTCGTGGTTGCGGCCCTTGTCGGAGTGGCCAACTGGTTCCCGAGCCTGTTCGGCATTCCTGCCTTCTTGGTCACCCTTGTCACCTTCACCGCATTGCAGGGGCTTTCGTTCCTGCTTCGCCCGACTTATGGCGGCAGCTTCGATGAAGGGCTACTCGCGGCATTGAGCTCGAGCATCTTCTGGTTGCCCTGGGCCGCGGTCGCCGCGCTGGTGGTCGCTATCGCGCTCGAGTTCGTCTTGCGACGCACTTCCTGGGGAGCGCAGTTGCGCGCCATCGGGTCTGGTGAGCGGGCCGCGCACGAGGTCGGGATCAGAGTGCACTGGGTCCGGCTCAGCGCCCATTTGCTCGCGAGCATCCTGGTGTTCCTTGCGGCCTTGCTGCTGATGGCGCAGGTCGGATCTGGCGACGCCTCGGTAGGTAGCAACTACACGCTGGTCGGTATCACCGCGGCCGTGCTCGGTGGCGCGTCGATCTTCGGTGGCCGGGGTTCCCTCCTGGGAGCCTTCGCCGGCGCCTTGCTACTGCAGCAGATCAATACCGCCACTGTGTTCCTCGGGTTCGATACTGCATGGCAGTACTTCCTTCTCGGCGGGCTAACACTGGCGGCAGCAGGCTTCTATTCCAAGGTGCGGGGAGGCGGGGCTCGTGGCTGAGAACGTGAGCGCGGGCAAGCGGATCCAACACTGGCTCCGCAGCGAGGGTGCCCGGATTTGGATCGCGATGATCGTCCTGATCATCTTTTGTCGAATCGTCGCCCCAGGCACGCTGACCTCGACTGCGCTTCTGGCGATGCTGCCGGTCACCGCGATCCTGGCCGTATCGGCTGTGGGCCAGAGTTTGACCATCCAGCAAGGCGGTATCGACTTCGCGGTTCCTGGCGCGATGACCCTCGCGGCCATCGTCGTCACCGGCGTCCCCAATGGTGATGAGTCCAAGCTCCCGCTTGGCATCGCTATCGCGCTGGTGTCGGTGCTTATCGCCGGGCTGCTGAGCGGTCTGGCGATCACCTGGCTCAACATCACGCCCATCATCGCGACGCTGGCGGTCAACGCGCTCCTGATCGGTGCGGTGCTCACTTATGCGAGCGCGTCGCCGAAGATGGCCACCCAGGCACTGAGTAGTTTCACGGTCAACCGCACTCTGGGTGTGCCCAACACCGTCTGGATCGCCCTTGTCTTCTTGGTGATCGCCATCGTTGTTCAGTCCCGGACCGTGGTCGGCCGACGGTTCGTGGCCGTTGGGGCAAGTCCGGCAGCCTCGCGTGCCATGGGCCTGCAAGTGACTCGCTACCTCGTCGGCACGTACATGATCGCCGCGCTCTGCTATGGCGTTGCGGGCATCATGCTGGCTGGCTATCTTGTGGCCCCTGGCCCCTCGCTCGGTACGCCATACCTCCTGGCCTCGATCACTGCGGTTGTCATCGGTGGCACCTCGTTTGGTGGAGGTCGTGCCCGGCTGGCTGGTACGGCTGTGGCAGCGCTGTTCCTCAGCATGCTCAACAGCCTGCTCAGTTCACTGGGCGCACCAACCTCGACTCAATTGCTCGTCCAGAGCGCCGCTTTCGCCATCGCAATCGGAAGTGGCCCTGGGCTCGCCAAATTGCGCGAGGTTATGCGTCAACGGTCCATGGCCCGTGCTGCATCGCAACCGGCGCCAGCGTCCTGAACTGAGACAGCCGCGAGAGCCGCACGGCGTCGATAGTGAGGTATCTGCGGATCCGACCGTAGACCGCATGCCAAGGAGACGGTGATGGTTGATTCTGCTGCGCCGACAGGAGCCCCGCTCGATGTAGAGGCCCTTCGCGAGAAGTACCGCCAGGAGCGCGATCGTCGGATCAAGGCGCCTGGCACTGACCAATACACCTTCGCTGAAGGCTCGTTTGCGCGATTCGCGGATGACCCCTATGCCTCGCCGTTGCCTGCCCGCCAGCCGATCGTTCGTGAGCTCGACATGCTCATCATTGGCACTGGATTCGGCGGCATCGAATGTGCTGCGACTCTGGGCAAGGCCGGCGTGGACGACTTCCTCATGGTGGACGGGTCCAGCGACTTCGGTGGCACGTGGTACTGGAATCGCTACCCGGGTCTGCGGTGCGACATCGAGTCCTACATCTACCTCCCCTATCTGGAGGAGACCGGCTACATGCCGACCGAGCGGTATGTCCGTGGGCAGGAGATCTTCAACTATTGCCAACTCCTCGGTCGCCACTTCGACCTCTACCGTCGCACCCTGTTTCAAACGAAGGTCACCGCCATGGTGTGGGACGAGACCGCGGCGCGTTGGATCGTGACGACTTCGCAGGGCGACACTCTCGCTGCCCGTTTCGTCACGACGCAGAGCGGGATTTTCGACCGCCCGCAACTTCCAGGCATCCCGGGCATCGACAGCTTCGAGGGAGCGATCTTCCACAGCGCCCGTTGGGATTATGCCTACACCGGTGGGGACGGCAACGGTGGTATGACAGGCCTGCGCGATAAGCGGGTCGGTGTGATTGGTACTGGAGCGACAGGGCTGCAGATCATCCCCGAGCTCGCCCGGGACGCACAAGAACTCGTGGTATTCCAGCGCACGCCTACTGCGGTTGGCGTGCGAGACAACGGCCCGACAGATCCCGAGTGGTTCCGGTCCCTGCCTGAGGGATGGCATCAGCAGCGTCGTGAGAGTTTCAACCGGTTGCTCAACCTGGAGGATGTACCGTGCGACGTCGATGATGGCTGGGCACGATTCCACCGTCGACTGATCGCCGCCGAAAAGTCCGTCCCGCAGGACCTTCGTACGCCGACCGAGATCGACGCTGCAAAGGAGCGCGCGGACTTCGAGTACAACGAGATCGTCCGAGCCCGCGTCGACTCCGAGGTACGTGAGCCGGCCAAACGCAACCTGCTCAAGGCCTATTACCGAACGATGTGCAAACGCCCGGGTTTTAGTGACGGTTACCTTCCTGCGATGGATCGCGACAACGTCACGCTCGTCGATGTGAGCACAGGCGTGGAGCGCATCACGCCGCAGGGCATCGTCGTCGACGGGACTGAATACGCGCTCGACTGCATCATCTTGGCTACCGGTTTCGAACTCGGGACAACGTGGAGCCATCGGGCCGGGTATGACGTCGTGGGTCGGGGCGGCAGCACGGTGGCGGAGAAGTTTGCTCGCGGTATGCGCACCTACCACGGCCTGTTCAGTGCGGGATTCCCCAATCTGTTCTTCCTTGGGCTGACTCAGGGCGCGACTACAACCAACGTTCCACACATGCTGCAGGAGCAGTCCGACCATGTGGCCTACATCGTCGCCCGTGCACTCGCCGAGGGTCTGACCCGAGTGGAGGCCACCGACGAGGCTGAGGCGCAATGGCAGGAGGAGATCGCGGCGGTCAACCTGGCCAGGCGCGCCTTCCAACAGACGTGCACTCCGGGCTACTTCAACGCTGAGGGCAAGGCCGGTGATGACACCCGCTCGGGCATCGCCTCGGGAAGCTACCGGCCCTCGACCCGCTTCTTCCGAATGTGGCAGGACTGGCGTGAGGCAGGGGACTTCGCAGGGCTCACTGTCTCTTAGTCGTTAGCCGTCCAGCTTTGGGCCATGGTGCGGACGCTTGCGCGCGAGATCTTCAGGCTCGCCGTGCGAGGGAGCGAGTCAACGAAGGTGACCTGGGTCGGCTTCTTGTAGCTCGCGAGTTGGGTGCGGCAGCGCTCGATGATGACCTCCGAAGTCAGTTCGATTCCCGCCGCGGACCCGTCGCGTACAACGACGGCGACCACTGTCTGACCCCAGCGCTCGTGCGGGAGACCCACGACTGCAACGTCGCGAACACCAGGGATTGCCGCGATGCACTCCTCGACTTCACTGGGGTAGACGTTGGCTCCGCCGCTCACGATGAGGTCGGTGCGCCGGTCACTGATGTAGATGTAACCCTCGGCATCCATGCTGCCTAGGTCGCCGGTGTGGAACCAGCCGTCCTGCAGGGCAGACGCTGTCTCTTGGGGCCGGTTGTGGTAGCCGCTCATTAGGGAGGGCGCAGCGAAGATTAACTCTCCGACAGTCTCGCCGTCGTGCGGGAGATCTGCGCCGTCGGGGCCGATGACTCTGACCGAAATGTCCAGCACGGCCCGGCCCACTGAGGTGAACACCGGGTCGTCCACTCCGGCGCCGAGGTACTCGTGGCCCAACATCGCGCTCATGAGCCCACCGCTGTTCTCGGTCATTCCCCAGCCTTCGACCAGTCGCGATCCGATCACCTGCACTAGGGCATGGAGTTGGTCGGGTCGAGCCCGGCTCGCCGAGTGCAATACCGACCTGAGATTGGTCCACGCCTCGGGCCTGCGGGCGAGCGCCTCTGCGGCCTCGGACATCAACGGCGATGGGATATAGGTAAACGTGATGAGGTCGCGCTCTAGGACGTCGAGCAACTCATCCATCGTCCATTTGCCCATGATGGTCAGGCACCCGCCCATGCGAAGCGTGCATAGGACGTGCGCCGGGATTACGGCTACGAACGACATTGACCCGGTTAGTGCGAACCGCGGATATGCCGTGAGGCGATAGGAAGTTGCGTTGATGCGGGCGATTGCCAGGATCGACCGGTGGGTCAACTCGGCGCCCTTCGGCTTACCGGTCGTGCCGCTCGTGTAGCCGATGATGAAGGTGCTATCTGGATCGACTTCGATCGCGGGCGGATCGCTCGGTGAGCCCTCGATCAGCTGCTCAAGTTGGCAGTCCGCTTCTTCACTAACTCTGAGCAGCACCCGCTCCGCGACTAGTTCGGGGGCAAGATCAGCGATTACCTGGTCGAGGTCAGCTGTCCAGACAAGGGCGCGTGGATCGCTGTCGCGGACGAGATAGTCGGCCTCGTGTGCGGTGAGACGAGAGTTGAGTGGGCAGACCACGAGGCCAGCCTTGGCCGCTGCGAGGTAGACGTCGATGCAGGCGAAACTGTCGCTCATCCATGCAACCAGCCGGTCGCCCGGTCGCAGGCCGAGTGCGTAAAAGCCATTGGCGAGACGGTTGGTTCGCTCGTCGAGCTCGAGGTAGGTGCGCTCTGCTCCAGCCTTTGATCGCAGTGCGACTAGCCCGGGTTCCCGAGTCGCCCACATCGTGGGGATCTCGCCGATCGTCTGGGGCTCAGTGCCTTGCTGGCCATACGGTGAGGTCATTGTGCGCACATTTCCTTCCGGTGCTTGAAATCAGATCCCAAGGTCGCCATCTCCTAGGCCGTAGATCCGCATCTTGCGGTAGAGCGTCGCACGGCCGATTTCCAGGATGCGGGCTGCCTGGGTCTTGTTGCCGTCGGCCTCGGAGAGCGCCTGCAAGATCGCGGTGCGCTCCACCTGCTCGATGCGGCGCAGTTTTCGCGTCCCGCGTTGATAGTGCGCAGGCAGGTCGGCGAGGGTCAACTCCCGCTGCCCGCTTCGGTGCACCATGCCCGCGAGCACCATGTCCAACTCCCGCACGTTGCCGGGCCAATCGCAGCGCAGCAGGGTCTGCAGGACTGCTGGTGACAGCCGCGCGGGTGACTCCTGTCGGGCGAGGAGGTGGGGCACAAGATCGAGAACGTCCTCGGGTCGCTCGCGCAGTGCGGGGATGTAGAGGCGGACACCGATCGGCACGTGCATGTCCTGACCGGTGGAGCCGGTCGACGTGGCGGTAGCGATGACTCGAGAACCGGACTTCTCGGCCGCGCGGGCGAGCGCACCGACTTCCTGGAGGACATCCGCCGGGACCGTGTTCACGTGCCGGAGAATCACACACATGTTGCTTTGGCGCGAGAGCGCGGACACTTCGCGCAGCAGTCCGCGTTCCTCCTCCAGCGTGTAGGAGCGGGCGTCGAGCATGACGACTCTGTCCTGCGCGCGGGCGATGATCTTGGCCAACCTCAGCTTGCCGACCCCCGCTTCCCCGGTGATCAGCAACGGGAAAGTCGCGTCGGACATGGTCTGTGCATCGGAACGGATGGCGTTGCTAGACGCGCTGCGACCGACGTACTCGGACGCCGATGATCCGGTGCGGGTGCGAGTCTGCGTTCGACTGTGGCGAACCGGCCGCGGCTCTTGGGCCTCGATTGTCACGAGGGAGCCGATGACGCGCCCTTCGGACTCGATGTCGTCGAAATGAGCGACCACAGTGGATCCGTCGCTGAGCGTGATCTCGCGGGACCCGGGTAACTTCTCGGACGAGGCGTGAGCCAATAGGGCGCGGTCGGAGGCGTCGAGTAGCCGGGTAGCTGCGTTGTTGCTGAGTTCGGTGCGGTCGCTGAGGGCGAGCACGGCTCTGCCTGACCGCCGGGACGCGGCGAGGAACCTGCCGAGCAGTGCCTGCTCTGTGAGTGTGCCGGCGTCGACGAGGCGCTGCTCGATTGTTCTTGCTGCCTGCAGTGCCATTGGCAGCATGAGCAGGCTGGCCCCGGACAACTGTGCGGTGAGATCGAGTACGCCCACGAGCCGCTGGCTCAGCGGATTGATGATCGGGACGGCCGCGCAGGCTAGATCTCGCAGGGCTTCGAGGTAGTGATCCTGACCGGATGTCCAGGTCGGAACTCGCTCCTCGAGAGCGATACCGACGGCATTGGCGCCGGCGTACTCCTCGCTCCAGACGTAACCGGGGAGGCTGCTGCCGTCGTCCATACGACGGGCCAAGTTCGGGTCGTCACAGATCCGCACTAGTAGCCGGCCGTCGGCATCAAGGAGCACCGCCGCAGTGCCGGATCCGGGTAACAATCCGCCGAGATAATCCATGACTGGTCGGGCCGCGCGCGTGAAGGTGCTGTCGGGGTCGAATGAGGGGGTGAAGGGCAGGTCCAGTGGCGAACCCTGGTCGAGCCCGCACATCAACGACCTGGCCCACGCGCGGTCGATGACATCACGGCGACCCGTCGGCTCGGGGGCCGCAGTCATGGACGAAGTCCGGGCATGGGCCAACCTCTAGCCGTAGGTCTACTGACCGTGTGAGACTACCAATCACTTGGTAGGCATCACATGGCAGTGTCACGTCAACGCCCGTTGGGCGGTGGGTGGCTCGCCCAACGGATGGAGAGCCATGACCGGCACGCCAGTCATTCCCGCGCGGCTTCCTTGGCTAGCCGCCGCAGTCCCGCTCTTCCTGACGTTTGGCGCAGGCGCCTTGCTGGCCTGGCAGTCCCACGTCAACGCCGGTCTCGCCGATGGTTCTCATAGTTGGCTGCTGGCCGCCCTCGTGTCCTTCACAGTGGGCACGCTCGCGCTCAGTGTGGTCTCGTTCGGCAGGGCTGCCGGGCGCACGGCGATGGCTCGGGTGCTCCACGCGCTGCGCGGACGCACGCTCTCCTGGTGGGTGCTCATGGCAGGCCTGCTGTCATCGGCATACGTGGTCCTGCAGTCCGGCACAGTCACGACCCTCGGGGTTGCATTGTTCTCGCTCGCGGTCACAAGCGGCATGAACGTCGGCTCGTTGGTCGTCGATCGGGTTGAGGCTCGTTGGGGGATTGGCCTCCCGATCACTGGTCGGCGGCTCTTGGCGGTTGCGGTGTCGCTACTGGCAGCACTGTTGGCCATCCTTCCGCAGTTGGGACAGCAGTCGCCGCCGCTGCTCTACGTGGCTCTGGTTTTTGCCGCGGGTGTCGCCGCTGCTATCCAGTTCGCGATGACTGCGAGAGTGAGCGCCGCCGGCGCCGACTCGGCCGTCGCGGCCTGGTTCCTCTTCGCGGTGGCCGCCTTGCTTCTTGCCCTCCTCTCCCTTCTGCGAGGGGAGTTCGGCGCCGCGTCAGTCGAGCAGCTCAGATCCACCATCGTCGCCTCGCCGGGGCTACTGGTCGGAGGTCTGCTAGGCGCCGCGGTGGTGGTGACAAACGCTTATGTCGTCCCGCGCACCGGAGTTCTTGTCTTCAGTTTGAGCCTGATCGCAGGTCAGCTTCTCGCGGCCCTGCTGATAGATCTGTGGCAGGGCGCCCTCGAGGGCGGCTGGTTTGTCACCGCAGCTTGCGCTCTGATGATGCTAGCGACCGCGATTTCTGCCGGAGCTGCGTCGCCCTTTCGTCGCCGGCACCGGTAGCGGGCCGTGCGACTAGGCCCAGGCGAGTCCGCCGTCGACGAGCAGCGATGCGCCATTGACGTAGGAGCTCCGCGCGGAGACCAGGAAGAGCACCGCTTCGGCCTGCTCCTGGGGCAAGCTCACCCGACCAAGTGGCACCTGTGCCGAAAACGCGTCCTCGGCCCCGTTGGGCGAGCCGGCGGGGCCGGTGACCATCGGGGTGAGAGTGGGCCCTGGGAGCAATTCATTGACCCGCACCCCGTGGGGGCCAGCCTCGATCGCGGCGGTCCGGGTCAGCGCGGTCACTGCATGCTTGGACGCCGAGTACGGTCCGAGGCCGGCGATCGTCTTGACCGCGGTGATCGAGCCAACGTTGAGTACGACGCCGTGGCCCTGGGCAATCATCACCGGCAATGCATGTCGCAGGCCGAGGAAGACTCCCTTGACGTTGACGTTCATGAGGCGGTCGAAAGCGCGCTCGTCGAATTCGGCAATGGGCACAGGGGCAGTGAGCGCACCAGCGTTATTGACCAGGATGTCCAGGCTGCCCCGCACTCGTGCGGCCGTGAGCATGATCTCGGCTACCGCGGCGCTGTCCGTGACGTCCGCGATCACCGACTCGGCCGAGCCGCCAGCTGCAAGTATCTCCACGACGAGGCCCTCGAGGCCTTCGGGTCGGCGGTCGACTGCGACCACGTGAGCTCCATGCAGGGCCAGCAACTGCGCGGTGGCGCGGCCGATTCCACTGCCGGCGCCCGTGACAACCGCGGTCTGCCCGGCGAGTTCTCGGTCGTGCCCTGTGGTCGGCTGCATCGTCACGCGGTAAGCATAGGCGTGCAGGGCAGTAGGCACTGTTTCACAATGGGACGCGAGTTGGCCCTGCTCATGTCTACGCTCATCGCATGATCGATTATGCGGCGCGAACTGCGGTGCTGGAACTCTACGCGGCCTACGCCCACACCCTCGATGACGGTCTGGTCGACGAGTGGGCTGAGTGCTTCACGGTTGAGGGCCGACTGGAGACTTCGCGGCCCCTGGTAGTTGAGGGTCGCAAGAATCTCGTGGAGCTAGGGCGGCTATGGCTGGCAGCCCAGCCTGGACAGACAAGGCATTGCTCCTGGCATCACCAGTTGACGCAGGACGGCGACCGGATCCGCGGTCGTTGCTCGGCCGCGTTGCTCCAGACGACCGAGTCGGGGGTGTCGATCGTCTTCACCGCCACCTACCGTGATCTGTTCGCGTTCGAAGATGACGCCTGGCGTATCGTCGAGCGGTACGTTTTGATGGACCAGCCGGGAGTCACGCCGGTGCTAGATACCGCGGCACCGCATCTGCGCGTCATCGACTAGTTGCGAGCCCCGAACATCATGTGGCGAGAGGAAAAGTACGTGTCGTCTCTGGAGGGCAAGGCGGCGATCGTTGCCGCAGCGGGATCAGGCATCGGGCGCATGAGTGCGCTGGCGTTGGCCGGAGCAGGTGCATCCGTCGCGCTGATTGATGTCAACGCCGACTCGGTTGCGACTGTCGTCGAGGAGATCAGGTCCGCTGGAGGCAGCGCGTCCGCACACGTGGCGGATCTGGCAAGTGTCGAGCAGATCCGCGCGGTGGTCGCTGAGATCGCGTTGCTCGTCGACCATGTCGACGTCCTGTTCAGCAACGTGGGGATGCCCAACCCGCACGGAATCGACGACATCACCGAAGAGCAGTGGCAGTTGGCAATCGACGTCAACCTTAAAAGCGGGTTCTTCATGACTCAGTCGGTCCTACCGCTGATGCGCGCTTCGGGCAACGGCGGCTCGATCATCTTCACGGCGTCGGCGGCCGGAATAACCGGCTCGTACACCACGCCTTTGTATTCGCTGACGAAATCGGGGCTCATCGGTCTCACCAAGTCGTTGTGCGTTGTTCTGGCGCCCGATCGGATCCGGGTCAACGCCGTGTGCCCCGGGCCCGTGCGCACTCCGATGCTGCCAAAGTTCATGGCCAAGGCCCTTGATTCGGTGGATGAGGTCGCCGACCTCTACTCCAGCCGGGTTCCCCTTGGCCGTGTCGCTGAGCCCGATGAAGTGGCCTCCGCAGTCTTGTTCCTGGCAAGCGATGCTTCGAGTTACGTCACCGGTGTGGCTCTTCCGGTTGATGGCGGGTACACGGCGGTCTGATGAGCAGCGCAGCGATCTATCCACGCACTTTCGGAGTCTTCTACGACTTCCGCAACCCGGCGGCATGGGCGCAGCCTTGGCCACAGCGCTACCGGGAGTTGATGGAGCAGATCGCTTGGGTGGATGGGCATCTGCCGTTTACTGATGTCTCGTTGTCAGAGCATCACTTCGTCGAGGACGGCTGGTCGCCTTCGACCATGGCGCTTGCTGCTGCAGTCGCGGCGCGCACTGAGCGGGTCGGTGTTACGACCAACATCGTGCAACTTCCCCTGCATCACCCGCTTCGGATTGCAGAGGATGCTTTGACGGTCGACATCCTCTCCGACGGACGGTTCCGGCTCGGTGTCTCTGCTGGCTACCGGGCCCAGGAGTTCGACGGGATGGGCGTCTCCCTGACCGAGCGTGGCTCGCGGATGGACGAAGGGCTGGCGATCATCCGGAAGGCGTTCGCCGGAGAACCGTTCTCGCACACTGGTCGCCACTGGTCCTTCCCGGAACTGCAGGTAACCCCAGGCCCGATGCGGGTCGGCGGTCCTCCCATCTGGATCGGCGGCAAGGCACAGAGCGCTCTGCACCGGGCAGCGACCCAGGGCGACGGGTTCCTTGCTTCCGGCCTCGACGATGTAGCCAGCTACGTGGCGATTCGTCGCTCGCTCGGGTTTGATGATGATCCGCCGCCCACGATGCGGACTTCGCGCATGGTCATCGCCGAGGACCCTGAGCGAGCGGCCTTCGAACTTGGTGATCATCTGTTGTTCCAGGTAAACCAGTACGTCGACTACGGCTTCATCCCGGGCCCGCACCGAACCAACGTCAGCGAACTCTTGCGTGAGGGTCACAGCGAGATCGTCGACGCAGCGGGTGCGCTTGAGCGCCTGCAGCTTGCGGCACAGGCAGGGGTCGATGAGCTTCATCTGTTCGCGACCCTGCCAGGCGAGTCAGTCGAGTCCGGCTCCCGGCGTTTGCAGTACGTAGCGGATAACGTGATCAGCGTGGTGCGCGAGTCGCGAAAGACCAACTGAAATATGGTGTTTCACGATCATGGAGAAGAACCAGATGAGGAGAAATTGTCGTGCTGATCGACCCCGACACCGGTGAGTTGCTACCCCTGGCGGACGCCAGCGTCTTTATGGCCGACGACCTGCTGGGGGAGAGTCCGCATTGGAACCCCGTCTCTGGGCTCTTGTCCCGCGTCGACATTCACGGCGGTCGGCTGCGCACTCTCGACCCAATCACCGGGGTGCAGACCTCGCAGGACTTCGAGGCACCTCTGTCCTTCGCACTGCCGCGCGAGGCAGGCGGCTATGTCCTCGGGGTGGGTCTGCAGGTAGTACTGCTCGACACCGATGGGTCGACTCGCACGCTCGTTGACCTGTCGAGTGAGATCGCCGCCAACCGATTCAACGACGCGGTCTGTGACGCGAAGGGTCGGCTGTGGGCCGGCACCATGTCCCTTGAGCGTCCGCGGGCAACCGGATCGGCCGCGCTGTTCCGGATCGAGATCGACGGCTCATTCGAGCGAGTGCTCTCCGATCTCACGCTCTCCAACGGTATGGATTGGCCCGACTCGGACACGCTGCTGCACATCGACAGCGATTCGTACCGTATCGACCGGTACTCGGTCGATACTGCTGGTCGTCTCGGCGAGCGCACGGTGTTCGCGGAGACCGGCGTCGACGATGGGCTGCCAGATGGCCTCACGATCGACGAGGACGGAGGCGTGTGGGTCGCGTTCTTCGGCGGGGGTGTTGTTCGCCGGTGGGCGCCTGATGGCCACGAGTTGGAACGCGTCCGTTTGCCTTTCACCTGCGCGAGCAGCGTTGCATTCGGTGGGCCGGACCTGCGAGACCTCTACGTCACTTCATCGCGTCACCGGCTAAGCGATGAGCAGGTCGTCCAGCAGGTCTTGGCAGGGTCAGTACTGCGCCTACGTCCTGGCGTTCGTGGTCGTGTGGGGTACTCGTTCGGGGCGTAGGCGAGTCCGGGATCTTCAGTCGGCCACTGCGTCGCACCTCGAGGTCGTGAAGTCAGCGTGGTCGTGAGTGTTGACATGGCCGGTCCACCGACCTAACGTTTGGTTTCCACACTTCGAATCACCTTTCGGTATTTCGAAAAGCGCCATCGGGGAGACATGTCCGAAGAATTGATCGTGGTGCTCACGTCTGGACATCACGCTGCCGCCGAACGGGTCGACGACCGCTCGCTCGAGGAACTGATCTTCGCCTCGACCTCTGCGGCCATTTCGATGGCTGGGCTGACTCCAGATCAGGTCGATGCTGTGGTCATCAGCGGCAATGACCAAACTGACGGACGGATCATCTCGTGCATGGTGACCGTCGGTGCTGCAGCTGGCGTCGGGAAGAACGTCACGACCATCGCCTCTGGACCCGAGCACGCATTCACCTACGCGGTGATGCGGCTGCTCGCTGGCCAGGGGCGCAACGTGCTCGTCGTTGGCTGGAGCAAGCCGAGCGAGTCAGTCGAACCTGAGCATGCCGAACTCGTGTCCGCTGATCCCTTCTATGTGCGTCCCATCGGGATGACCCGGCAGATCGCGGCTGCGCTGCAGGCGTCGGTGCACGCTGCGCCAGCTGAAGCAGGCACCGACTATCTCGCGTGGCCGCTGGTCGCAGAGGCCGGGGGCGGCCACTCCGACGGCGTTTGCGCCCTGATTCTCGAGGCGCGCGACAGTGCTGATCGACGTCCTGGAGCTGTTGTGCGCGGGATGGGCTGGGCCATGGACCGGTACGAGTTGGGCGACCGTGACGACCTCATCGCTGGTGGGTTCGACTCCGCGCTGCAGCAGGCGACCAAGCAGGCTGGGCCGTCCTTTGGCCCCGTCGAGTCGGTCGACGCTTTCGCCGTAGGCCCGTCCAACGAGCGCCGGATCGTGGAGCGCGTTGTGGCGCGCATTGGCTCGCCCGACACAGCGATGCACTCATCTCAAGACGAGTTAAACCCCGACTTCGCCGCCGGACTGTTCGCGATTTGGCGCGCCGCCCGCCGGGTTATGCCAGATGCGCAACCACAACCGGTGGCGCGAGCCGCGGCCGTTGCAACCCTCGGGTTCGCGGCCCAGGGCACCACCGTGGTCCTGCTATCGAACGCGACGGAGGTCTAAGTGATGCGCAACGTCGGAATCATCGGCCTGGGTCAGTCGCATTTCGTGAAGTCGCGCACGGACGTCACCTACCCCGAGCTTGTGCGCGAGGGTGCCCAACTCGCACTTGACGACGCCGAACTCACCATGGCCGACATCGACGCTGTGGTGGTGCCACTCGCTCCCGATGCGCTGATCGGTATCGGTAACGGCGAGCGTTGGCTCATCGAGGCAATCGGGGCGACGGATAAGCCCCTCATGCGCGTGAACAACGGCGGTGCCACCGGTGCGACCGCCGTTGAGGCCGCGTGGATGCACGTTGCCTCGGGCATGTTCGACGTCGTCTTGGTCGCTGGCGCCGATCGGGTCAGCGAGTCGATGTCCGCGCAATCTGTTCTCAACAAGATGTGGGATGTCGCCTATGAGCGTCCCTATCCGCAGAACACGATCACCATGCTTGCCATGTCGGCCATGCGGTATAACCACCTGTACGGCTGGGATGAATCCGACATGGCGCGGGTGACCGTCAAGAACCGTCGGCATGCCTCGCTGAACCCACATGCACACCTGCGTGCTGAGGTTAGCGTCGAGGACGTGCTCGAGTCCCGGCTGCTCTCATGGCCGTTGAAGCTCGGTGATGTGTGTCCCTCGTCTACGGGCGGAGCGTCATTGATCGTCGCTTCCCAGGAGTACATCGAGCGCACGGGTCGCACGGCGGCCTGGATTCGCGGCCTGGGTCAGAACACCGAGACGTTCTGGATGGGCGACCGGGTGGGCGATTCGCACGTTGGCGACCACGCCGACGCCGACGCTCTCGCAGTGGCCTTTCGCCATGCATACGACCAGGCGGGAATCGTCGACCCCAAGACCCAGATCCAGGTTGCCGAGATCTACGCACCGTTCTCCAGCGTCGAGTTCCATGTCATCGAGGCAGCTGGCTTCTGTGGCCAAGGTGAGGCGCCCGCGCTGCTAGCCGAAGGCGCCTTCCACCTCGGGTCCGACGGGGTTGTGGTGAACCCGTCCGGTGGGACTCAGTGCACTAACCCCATTGCCATCACCGGTACCGTCCGCGTCATCGAAGCCGCGACCCAGGTACTCAGGCGCGCAGGTGATCGCCAGGTCGCCAATGCCGACGTCGCCATCGCGAGCGCCATCGGTGGCGATCACCAGTTCTACTCGACTTTCGTCATTGCCAACCATCTCGACCCGATTGGAACCCGATGACTTCCGCCCCTGAACCGGCCCAGGCCCGCTTCTACGCACAGACCTGGGATCTGAGCTACCGACACGCACTCGGCAGCACGGTCGGGGTCTTCCTCGACGGGATCGCCGAAGGCCGAGTACGCGGTCGCGCCTGTCCTTCATGCGCCCGTGTCCTTGTGCCGCCGAGGTCATACTGCGACCGTTGTTCGGTCGAGACCACCGACTGGGTTGACGTCGCCAACGAGGGCGTCATTGAGATGATGACCATCGTCTACGAAGGGTTCAAGGGTCTACCCGACCCGCCGTATGCCATTGCCTACGTGACCTTAGATGGGGCGAGCACCGCGCTCCTCGGCTACGTACGCGGAGTCGAACTCTCCGACGTCGCGGCGGCCACAGCCGCGTTGGCTATCGGAACCCGGCTACGAGTGCAGTTCGCGGCGGAGCCGCAGGGACAAGTGACCGACTACTGGTTTGAGCCGGTCCAGATACCTGCGTCATGAGTCAGAGTCCGGCGGCCCGCACACTCCCCGACCTGGTCAGGGAGTTCAGTGCTGCTACCCCGGACGCCGAAGCCCTCGTCAGCACCGACGGTGACCGCATGACCTACGCGCAACTAGAACGCTCGATGCTCGAAGTCAGCGCGGGTCTGCGAGAGCAAGGCATCGGTCGCGGCGACACAGTGGGTCTGCTTGCGCCCAATCTCATCGAGTGGGTTCCCACCGCACTGGCCGTTCAAGAACTAGGCGCACGGGTCGCGGCATTCAACACGTTCGTCAAGCCACTCGAGCTTGTCTTCCTGCTCGAGAAGTCACAGTGCAAGACCTTGGTCGTCGCGGATCGCGTAGGGCGGCACAGCCTGCTCGACGTTCTGAGCGAGGTTTTGCCGGAGTTGTGGGAAGCGCCTCCTTGGACCGCCGACCGGTACCCGCATCTTCGTTCGGTTGTGCTTCTTGGCGCTGATGTGCCACCGGGCGCCACGCCCTGGTCGGCGCTACTTGGCAAGCAAGATTCACTCCCGACTGCATCATCGCCGGACCAGGATGCAGTCATCGTCTACACCTCAGGCTCGACCGCCCGACCCAAGGCGGTGCCGTTAGAACACGGTGCCCTCGTCGAGAATGGGTTCGGGATCGGTGAGCGGATGCAGTTGACTGCCCAGGACCGAGTGTGGTTGGGGTCACCGCTCTTTTGGAGCTATGGCGTCGCGAACGCCTTGATGGCGACGTTCACCCACGGTGCCGCGCTCGTCCTGCAGACCGATTACACGCCACAGGCCGCTGTCGACTTGATCGAGCGCGAGCGATGCACCGCGGCGTACCTCCTCCCTGCGTTCCTTCGCGACCTCGGCGCTCTCCCTGATGACCAGAAGTCGCGGCTCTCCTCACTCGAGACCGGGCTCACGATCGGCCGGCCCGACGAGATTGACGTGGCGCTGGCTTTGGGCATCGATGGGATCTGCAATATCTACGGCGCAACCGAGACTTACGGTAACTGCTGCGTGACCCCGCGAGAGATGCCGATTGAGCTTCGTAAGAGCTGCCAGGGCCCTCCTCTCCCTGGTGTCGAGGTGCGGTTCTCGGATCCGGACACCGGCGAACTCGTGCCCGAGGGCCCCGCGATGATCGAGGTACGCGGCTACACCACACGCGGCTACCTCGGCGAGCCCGAGCTCAACGCGAAGACGTTCACGGCTGATGGCTGGTACCGCACGGGTGACCTGGGCCGGTTGCTCGCGGACGGATCGCTGCAGTTCGTGGCCCGCGCGACCGACATGATCAAGACCTCGGGCATCAATGTGTCACCGGCCGAGGTCGAGGCGTTCATCAGCACAATCGACGGCGTTGCCCAGTGCGTCGTAGTCGGAGCCCCCGACCTGCGCAGGGATGAGATCGTCGTTGCTTTTGTCCAGCCGTTACCAGGGCGAGCTATTGATCCTGATGACCTGATCGGGCACTGCAAGCGCAACATAGCGGCGTTCAAGGTGCCCAGCAGGGTTCATGTGCTCGAGTCAATGCCGTTGACTGACACCGGCAAGATTGCTCGGCTCGAACTGCGGCGCATCGCCGCCGACAACTCGCCAGCAGCTGGGGGCTGATGTGGGAGTCGACAAGGTTCAACGAATGGTTGACGTTCTCGAGCTCGTCCTAGAGCGGAGTTCCGCAAGCCTGCGGCTCTCCGATATTTCGGCCGACCTCGCGAGTCCCCTAAGCAGCACACACGACCTACTCAAGTCCATGGCGGCCGCCGGCCTGCTCCGAGTGGAGGCCGACCGCACCTACCGCATCGGGCCCCGCTTTATCCAACTCGCGGTGTCGACCACACGCTCACTGGACGTATGGGTTCTGGCACACGAGCATCTCGAGGCGCTTGCCGCCGACCTCGGCCACGACGTGTACCTCGCCGTGCGGCTTGGTGATGAAGTCATCTACGTCGATCGGATCCCCGGGCGCGGCCGAGCCACAGTTCATATCCGTCTAGGTGACCCCATTCCGTTGCACGCGAGCGCCGCCGGCAAGCTTTACTGCGCGTTCTCGCCCGACCTCGAGCGTCAGACGCTCGACGCAGATCTCGCCTCGCTGACTAGCCGCACGATAACTTTGCCCAGGCTGTTGGCCGACGAATTCGTCAGGATCCGCGGGGGCGAGTTCTCCATTAGCCGGGAGGAAACGATCACCGGAATCATCGGCGCGGCCGTCCCGGTCTGGGCTAGCCCCGGTGAGTTGCTCGCCGCTGTGCACGTGTCCGGGCTGCGTGACCTCGTGTCTGACGCCGAGTTCCCAGACCTCATCGCGGCCATGCAGAGGTGTGCTGCCGACATCGCTCAGGCGATGGGGCGTGAGGCTGTCTCCGGAGACAGATCACGACCGGCGGACATCCAGCCAGTCGATCGAGTTCACCTGCAGTCCCTAACAGCAAGGCGGAGGTAACCCATGGCACTGGCATTGATCACGGACGCGTACATCGATGGGGCGGTAGCGGTCCTGGATTCGACGCAGCGCTACGAGACGGTGAACCCGTCTACGGGGGAGGTGCTCGCCAGTATCCCCGTAGGCAGCAGGGCTGATGTCCGACGAGCCGTCCAGTCAGCGCAGGATGCCTGGCCCGCATGGGCGCGTACCAAGCCGGCTGCGCGAGGCAGGATCTTGACCGCGATCGCGCAACGGATCAGGCAACAGGCGCGCGAGCTCGCAGAGATCGAAAGCTTGGACACCGGCAAGCCGATGACGCTAGCGCTCGGCGATGTCGAGGTAGCAGCGCGCTACTTCGAGTTCTACGCCGGTGCCGCAGACAAGTTGCACGGTGAGGTGATCGCCCTCGGCCCCGAGTATCACGCCTTCACCGAGCATGCGCCGTATGGCGTTATCGGTGTCATCCTCCCGTGGAATTCCCCACTCCAGCAGGCTGCCCGCAGCATCGCGCCAGCCCTTGCTACGGGCAACTGCGTTGTCGTCAAGCCGGCCGAGGATGCACCACTGAGTAATCCGCTGCTGGCACAGTTGGCGTCGGAGTGCGGATTGCCCCCGGGAGTTCTCAACATCGTGCAGGGCGATGGACCCACCACGGGCGCGGCCCTCGTCGAAGATCCGGGCGTACGACGCGTGATGTTCACCGGTTCTGTTGAGGTAGGTCGGATCATTGCCCGGGCCGCCGCAGACCGGCTGATCCCGGTGGGGCTCGAGTTGGGCGGCAAGTCTCCGAACATCGTGTTCGCCGATGCTGATCTCGCTCGCGCCGTCGAAGGCACCGTTCTCGCGATCACCTATAACTCTGGCCAAGCATGCTCCGCGGGTAGCAGGCTCTATATCGAGCAGCCCGTCTATGACCAGTTCCTAGCGATGCTGCGGGAGCGGATGAGCAAAATCAGTGTCGGCCCTGGCGTCGAGGATCCAGACATCGGGCCGATCGCGACACCCGAGCAGTTCGCCCGGGTGCAGTCCTTCCTTGCCTCTGCCGCCGAATGCGGAGCATCACCCGTCCTCGAAGTTAAGCCCGAGGTCCTGGACCGTTATCCCCATGGCTTCTATGTCGGCCCGGCTATCTACGAGGCCGCTCAGGATTCGCGGTTCGTCCGCGAGGAGATCTTCGGCCCGGTACTTGTCGTTGGCGCTTTCACGACCGACGACGAGGCGCTTGCGCTGGCCAACGACACCGAATACGGGCTTGTCGCTGGCGTTTGGACGAGCAACCTAGACCGCGCGATGCGGTTCTCATCGCAACTTGAAGCCGGACAGGTCTACGTCAACCACTGGTTTGGTGGCGGTGTCGAGACGCCCTTCGGCGGTTGGAAGAACAGCGGTATCGGACGCGAGAAGGGCCTGGAGGCTCTCCTGCACTACACCCAAATACGTACGACCATCATCAACCTTCCCGTCAACTAATCCCACCTCCGGAGGACTCCATGAAGCTCTTAGAAGACAAGGTCGTCATCATCACCGGCGGTGCATCGGGGATGGGTCGTGCCGGTGCGCGACTCTTCGCCGAGGAAGGTGCAAGCGTCGTCGTTGCAGACATTGATGGCGCCCGCGCCAAGGAGACCGAAGAGGAGGTGCGGGCCGCAGGTGGCACGTGTCTTGGCGTGCGGTACGACGCTACGAGTTCAGCCGACGCCCGCGATCTGGTGGCACAAACCATCGACGCGTTCGGCAAACTCGACGTTGCCTGGGCCAATGCCGGCCTCCCGGCACCGTTCGCAACCGTGGAGACCTACGACGAAGAGTTGATGGACCGTCTGCTCGCCGTCAACGTCAAAGGCCCTTGGTTGCTAGCCAAGCACACGGCTCCTGCACTCAAGGAGTCGCGCGGATCGTTCATCATCACTGCTTCGCTTTCCGGTCTGAAGGGCCGGGCGAACCACTCGGGATACCAGGCTGCCAAGGGTGGAGCCGTCATGCTCACCCGAGCGCTGTCCAAGGAGTTCGCGCCCTTCAATGTCCGAGTGAACTCGCTGTGTCCGGTTGCCGCCGACACCCCGATGCTGCCGCAGTTCCTCGACGAGTCCGGTGGCCTTATGTCGGTGGAGGAGTTGGCAGCCGGCATTCCGATGGGACGGCTCGCTACAGCCGAGGATGTCGCCCGGGCAGCCCTGTTCTTCGCCTCGCATCTGTCCACCTTCGTCACGGGCATCAACATGGCCGTCGACGGCGGTACGAGCGCCTAGACATGACCATGGACCTGCCCAACTATGCAGACCTGCCGTTGTCTCCGCTCGGCGCGCCGTGGCGATCAGCGTGGGGAGTCTTCGGCGCCGATTCGCAACTGGGGACCTTGGAGTTGCTCACGCCTCAGCGCCGTCGTGCTGCGATGGCGCTCGTGGAGGATGGGGTGACCGTCAATCTGGATCACCCGCTCGATATCCCCCTGGAGATCTTCGCGTTCCGCCCCCGGCTCATCCACAAGGTCTTCGAAATCATGCCGGGGTATCTCGATGAGACCCTCGACGATTTCGCACCTCAGTTGTCGAGTCAGTGGGACAGCCTTCGCCACGTGCGTTCGCCGGACGGTTTTTACAACAACCTGCTGAGCGACGACGATGCGCTCGAGCCCACCACTGCGCTCGGGATCGATCAGGTTGCCGTGGCCGGTGTCGTTGGCCGAGGAGTGCTGCTCGATGTGGCTGCCTACCTGGAGTCCCAAGGCGACCCGATCGAACCGAACACTCGCCGGGAGATCCCCACGAGCGTTCTCGACGAGACCGCCGAGTTCCAGGGAGTCACCATCCACACCGGTGACATCCTCTTGGTGAGATTCGGCGTCGACGCATTCTTGCGCCGACTAGTTGCTGATCCGGGGAGCGTCCAGATGCGTTACGAGGCACCAGGGCTCATGCAGGATCACTCCACGATCGAGTGGCTGTGGGATAAGCACATTGCCGCGGTGTGCTGTGACAACATCGGAGTCGAGGTGACCCCACCAAGGGGCCCAGACACCAGGCTGCACCCGTCCTTGCTTGGGTTGCTTGGTCTCATGATGGGCGAGCTGTTCGACATGGTCGACCTCGCTCGAGAGTGCCATGCCCGTGGTCGCTACGAGTTCGCCTTCATCGCCAAGCCGTTCCGACTCCCAGGTGGAGTCGGCTCGCCGGCCAACGCGATGGCCATCTTCTAGGGGGACTCGTGCTCAACTCGATGACCGTCGTCGACCTGACCCAGCAGTTGCCGGGGCCCTTCGCGACTGCGCTCTTGGCGAGCCTGGGGGCACGTGTCCTCAAGGTCGAGCCGCCCGACGGCGACCCGGCGCGTACTCTCGACCCGGAGATGTTTGCCCGGGTTAACACGGGCAAGGAGAGCATCCGGCTTGACCTCAAGTCGGCGGATGGGCGGGGCGAGCTTCACCGGCTCGTGGCCACCGCTGACGTCCTCATCGAGAGTTTCCGTCCCGGCGTCGCTCAGCGCATCGGCGCCGACTGGGACACCTGCCAGGCGGTGAACCCCGCGCTGATCCACTGCTCGGTCACTGGGTTCGGTGCGGTTGGGCCCTACGCAACCGTTGCCGTGCACGAGCTCAACCTGCTGGCCTGGGGCGATCCCGAAAGCGCTCGGCTTTCCGCGGGCCGCATCGGGGTGCCGTGGGTGGATCTGGGTACGGGTACGACCGCTGCCCTCATGATCGTCGCGGCGTGGCAGTCGGTCGCGCAGGGCGGTTCCGGTAGGCACTTGGACCTGTCGATGCTGGACGTGGCGCTGAGTTGGGCGCGGGTTAAGCCCGTACGGCCAGGGGGCGAGCCGACTTACTCGGTCTACCGCACGGCCGACGAGCGCGACATTGTCGTGGCGATCCTTGAGGACCACTTCTGGCTCCGGCTCTGTGGCGCGCTTACGCTAGCTGACCTAGGCGCTGACCCCGGGCTTGTGCGATACGAAGGACGTCGGGCGCGCGCCGAGGAGATAGATGGGCGTGTCGCCGAGGCGGTCGCGCGGCTCCGCATCGCGGACGTTCTGCGACTGGCTGATGAGTGGGACTTGCCGGTGACGCCCTTCGATCCCATGGACGATCCCCGCTCGATCGAACACCTTGCCGATAGTGGCTTCGCCAACGGTGCCTTCCGGCTTCCGACCAGCTAGTCCGGGTGGACCAACTTGTGGCGCTGGATCTTGCCGGACGTAGTCCGCGGTAGGGGAGCCTCGCGGATGGTCCACTTCCGCGGCACCTTGTAGTTGGCGAGTTCATCGCGGCAAAGCGCTGCTACGTCGTCGATGTTGATTGCGCTGTCCGGCGGCACGATCAAGAAGGCGTGGATGATCTCGCCCCACTTCGGGTCAGGCTCACCGACGACCGCAGCCTCGATAACTCCCTCGACCTCAAGGAGGACTCGCTCGACCTCGGCGGGATAGACGTTGAGCCCGCCGCTGATGATCATCTCTTTGGTGCGCCCGGCCACATGTACATAGCCCTCGGCGTCCTTGTAGGCGAGGTCGCCGGTACGCATCCAACCGTCGACAAAGGTCTGCTCGTTGGCGTTGGGATTGCCGTAATACCCCGTCATGCAGGCCGGTGAAAGGACGACGATCTCACCTAGTTCACCGGCAGGAACCTCAGCGAAGTTCGTGTCGACGATCCGGATTTCGGCGACCAGGCACGGCTTGCCTGCGGAGCCGGCCTTGCGCACGGCATCCTCGGGCTTGAGGAAGAGCATCAGGGTCGGGAACTCGCCCATGCCATAGCCCTGGACAAGCGAGCAGGACGGCACTCGGGTGTGCCACTCCTCGATCGCCGGGACAGGCACGGGCTCACCGCCGCTGAGCACCAGGTTGAGCGATGACAGGTCGTGCTCACCGAGCTCCTCGAAGTCCAGTACCCGGCGCAGGACCGACGGCACGAGGATGGTTTTGGTGATGCCATGTTTGGTGACGGTGCGGCAGAAGTCATCGGCGTCGAAGTTGCGGCTCGGGTTGAGCACCACGCTGCCGCCGGCCCACAGGATGGCCAGTGTGAAGCTGTGGAACCCTGCGGCCCAGCACATCGCGGGGATGATCAGGTGCACGTCATCGCTCGAGATCCCAAAGTCGGGCACCTGGTGCAGTGTGTTCCACAGCACTGTGCCCTGTGTGTGCGTCGCACCCTTGGGAAAGCCGGTGGTACCTGACGTGTATTGCAGCAGGAACATGTCCTCTTGTCTGACGTCTACTGAGGGCCGCGTGTACTCCTGCGGCGCGCAGAGCGCCTCGTAGTCGAGCGCGTCCGTTTGCGTGGCCCCGAGGCTGATGAACCTGACGGGGCGGTCGAGGTCATTGCGGAAGCCGTCAACCGTGGGCCAGAGCACGTCTTCGGCAAGGACCCACATCGCTTGGGAATCCTCGACAATGTGGCGTACTTCCTTGGCCTTGAGTAGATAGTTGAGCGGCACCATGACGCCGCCGATTTTGGCTAGCGCGAAGAAAATCTCGAACCACTCGGCGCGGTTGTGCGCGAGAATGCCGAGCCGGTCACCTTTGACGAATCCCTGCGCCATGAGGCCGACGGCCAGAGCCTCGGCCCGGGCCTCGAGACGCTCGTAGGTGTAGACCTCGTCGCGGAAGACCAGTGCGACTCGCCCCGGCTCGGCGCCCTGCGACGGTAGGTTTTTGGTCAGGATGCTGTCGAGCGCGAAGTTGCGCACGGGTTACCAAGACCCTTCGTCTGCGCGCGAGCGGCCAAGCATGAGCAGGTAGTCCTCGTGGCACTCGAACCACACTGTGTGGTAGCTATCAACCGTCGGGCTGACGACGAACCGGTGGTCGTCGGCGGCCTTTTCCAGTGCTGCTGCAAGTCGGTTGGCGTAGGCGCCGAATCGCGCGAGGACCTCTCCCGCTGACCGCAGGCTCGGGGCGACCTTGTCCTGGACGGAGTGGAGTTCTTCGATGATTTCGAAGCGGTCACCATCGTCGTCGGTTTCCTGCCACCGGGCGCAGAGGCCCTTCACGGATGCGTTGAGCTCGAGGAAGTCGTGGTAGGTCAGGCCTAGGCGTTCGAGTACCTCCGGAGTACGAGTCTGCTCCAGCGAGGCGTCGTACTGCTCGCGACCGTCACCGGTGAGCATCCACCCGGGGCGTCGCCCTGTGGTGCGCTCGACAACTAGGTGCTGCTCGGCCAGCGACGCCAGTTCTTGGTCGACCTCATCGGCGGTGGAGCCGAGCGAGACCGCTAACTCGGCTGCGGTGGCGCGGCCTTTGAGGCGAAGCGCTTGCAGAACAGAACTCATGGCGTGCCGATCCTTCCTCGATGCTCAGCGAGCATGGGCAAGTCGTGTGGGGGAGTGGGTGAAACGGGGAGTGGCCGGTTGGTCTAGACGCATCCGCGACGAAGGGTCATGTTCAGGCCCGGCTGCTTAACGTCGACGAAGTTTGCGGTGGAAGTGCGAATGATGTCTGCTGCGATTGCGGCACCGCGCGAACCGGGCGCCGGGGGAAGCTCGGTGCGGATCGGACCGTTGCCCATGGCCGCATCGACATCCTCCTTGGGCATCACCACGCGCAGGATGAGTTCCTCGTCGGACAGGTTCTCGCCATACTCGTGGCGTAGTTCCTTAAGCGAGGGCTGAGGCTGTTCCCACGTGGCGAACTCCTTGCCGCGGGGCGAGGACAGAATCGAGTCCAAGGCGTTGGTGTCGAACGGCGCCGCGGGCTGTCCCAGGTGACCGAGCGCGTACAGGATCATCTCGTCAGGAACGATCTTGTATCGCTCGCCGGTGACGATGTTCAGCACTGCCTGGATTCCGATCAGCTGGGAGAACGGGGTTGCGCTAGGCGGGTAACCCACCTCGGTGCGCACTACCGATGCCTCCTCGAGGACCTCGTCCAATCGGTCGGTCATGTTGTACGTGGCCAGCTGCGCCAGCAGGGTTCCGGTCATGCCCCCGGGAAGTTGGTGCTTGTAGGGAAATTCGCTGTACTCGCGCGGCACACCCAGGGGACGGTCTTCGAGTTCGGCGATGTAGTTGAGTGTGTTCGCGATACGCGGCAGTGGCCCCTTGCGCAGTTTGTGGGTGTAGCCCGCGTGATGGATGTTGTCGAGCATGCCCTCGACCGAGGGCAACGACGGGCCGGTGGCAAGTGGACGGCTCGCTGTGTGCAGAATCCGGGCGCCGGCCTCGAGCCCCGTCATGTAGTTGAGGGGAGCCATGCCGGTCGTGCTGTGGAAGTGCAGTTCTAAGAGCACATCGCCCGCTGCCTCGACGAGTGCCGGAAGTAGCGTGCGTGCACCTTCGGGACGTAAGACGCCTGCCTCATCCGCGAGCATGATCGAGCCGACGTTGGGGAACGCTGCCATCTCGCGGGCGATGTTGGCGAAGTACTCGTCGGTGTGCACTGGGCTATTGCCATACATGATGCACGGCACGATCTCGGCGCCGACGTCGTTGACGATTTTGGAAATCCACTTCATCTTCTCAAGATCAAACAGGCAGTCGACCAGCCAGAAACTTCCGACGCCATGCTTGGCCAGGGTGCGGACCCAGAGCTCCATGAGTGAGTCAGGGTTACGACTGAAGCCGACGATGGCAAAGCTGCGCATGCCTGCGCGCAATCGGCTATTTGGCATCGCGGCTCGAACATGGTCCAGCACGTCCCACGGATCCTCGTGCCCGAACCGAACCTGCGCCTCGAACACGTTACTGACCACTAGATCGACGACTCGGTAGCCAACTCGGTCGATATCGTCGGCCATCGCGAGCATGTGGCGACCTTGCATGCGCATGCCCCACAGGCTCTGCTGCCCGTCGCGCATGGTGGTGTCGATGAACTCGACGTCGGCGCTCATGTGGTTGCCCTCGTGTCCGCTGCTGGTGCGATGTCAATCAGGGGTGTTCCGAACTCGACGGTTTCCCCATTGGCGGCGTGGATGCGGACTACCGTGCCCGGACCGGTCGCCTTGACGTGGGTCATCAATTTCATCACTTCGATGATGCACAGGGTGTCGTCTGCGGCGACTGTGTCGCCAACCTCGACGAAGGGTGGGGAGCCAGGCTTGGGAGAGCGCCAGACCATGCCGATTGACGGTGAGGTAACAGTGTCGACGTTGCCGTGGAACTCTTCGGTGGCCGTGACCACGGCGGACGACGAGGCGAACTCGGGGATCGACTCCTCCTCCGGCAGGTGCGCAACGGCGGCCGGCGCGGGCGCGATGGTGTCGCGAGCTGTCGGTTGAGTTGCCGGTTCCTGGCTGGATGGCTCGAAGGTAGTACGACCGTCGGACACCACCAGTGTCAGGTGGTCGAGCTCAATACGCGCGTAGTCCCAGCCAGCCGACTCGACGGCTGCCAGGAGCGCGCGAAGGTCCTTGGCGCTTGAGTCCTCTGTCATGCTGGCTCGGTGCCTCCGTAGACAGGCGCCTCGTGGCGCGTAGCGGGCTGGAAACTGAACATACTCACCCCATCGTCACATAGCAACCAAACGGGAGTTTGATTCTTGCATTGTGTCGACACGGGTCGGATCCCTTGTTGCTTCTCAACCAAACGCACGGTAGAATTGCTGCCATGGCCGCATCCCGACGCGCACGCGTAGCAGTACTGGGGAGTGCGCAGACTGACCTTCGCGCAGCCCACTCAGACCGACAGCACGTTGACCTTATCGCCGAGGCGGTGGCCTCTGCTCTCTTAGGCACTGGCCTGCGAATGACTGACGTCGACTTCGTCATCGATTCCGGAAGCGACTTTCTTGACGGTCGCAGCATCTCTAACTGTGGGTTCCTTGGTGCCATGGGCGCCAACCACAAGGAAGAATCAAGGGTTGAAGAGGACGGTTTATGGTCGGCCATGTACGCGGCCACCAAGATTGCGTCCGGCTCAGCTTCGGTTGGCCTCGTCGTCGCGTACTCGAAGTCCTCGGAAAGCGATCCTCGTAACTACTGGTCGAGCCTGGCCGAGCCGTTCACTCAGCGCCCTGTCGGTCTTGACCAGCACAGTGCCGCCGGGCTCTTCGCTCAGCGCTATCTGGCGCGGTACGGGATCGATCCGCAGGCGCTCAGCGCGGTAAGTGACCGTGCGTGGGCAGCGGCCGCACGCAACCCGCAGGTCGACGCCGATGAGGACATGCTCCGGGATGAGTCCTGGAATGAGTTCGTCGCGGCGCCACTTCGCAGGCGCGACATGGCCCGACCTGTTGATGGTGCGGTGGCCGTTGTCGTCACCTCCGAGCACGTGGCACGCCAGTTCGATCGGCGTCCGGTGTGGATCAGTGGCATGGGTTCGGCAATGGATCAGCACTTCCTCGCGGCTCGCGAACCTACCTCGCTGCCAGCAGCAACGGCGGCCGCGGGCGCTGCCTTCCGGATGGCCGGTGCTGCGAGCGCCCGCGACTTCGACGTCGTCGAGGTCAGTGCAAACTCCACCGTTGGCGAACTCATGGTGTTGGAATCCTTGGGCTTGGCCGAGGCTGGAACTGCGATCGGGCTTTACGGCGACTCCGCTCCTTCTGGTCTCAACCTTTCCGGCGGAGCACTACCAGCCGATGTCGTGATGGCCACTGGCCTAGTGCGACTCCACGAGGTGGCATCTCACCTCGCTGGTCGCACAGACCGCGATCCAGCAGGGGCTAAGACCGGCTTGGCACACGGAACCGGTGGCCTGGGAATGCAGAACCACTGCGTCATTACTTTGGAGACCTCGTGACAAATATCGCGATCGTCGGCACGGGCCAGACCGTGCACGCACGCCGACGTATTGACGTCAGCCAGGCAGGGCTCGCGCGAGAGGCTGCCGTTGAGGCGTTGCTCGACGCACAGTTGACCATGGACGACATCGACTCGGTGGTCGTGGCCAGCGGCCCAGCCATGTTTGGCGCAGTCAACCAGCCCGAGAAGTGGCTCGTTGATGCGCTCGGCGCGCGGTTCAAGCCGGTAGTCCGAGTCACGAGTGGCGGCGGCACCGGTCTCGCAGGCGCGCTTCAGGGCATGAACCAGATCAAGGCTGGGGTTGCCCGTCGAGTACTTGTCGTGGCTTACGACAAGCTTTCCGAGGGTGCACTGCAGGCCTCCATCTCAACTCTGTATGACCCCTTCTGGGGTCGCGAGTTTGCCGTCGGAATCATGGGCTTCTCGGCCGCTTACTGGCGTGCGCGCATGGATCGACTCGGTCACACCGAGGAGGCAGCGGCCATGGTTGCGGTGAAGAACCGCAAGAACTCCATGCTCAACCCGAAGGCGCACGTCAAGAAGGAGGTCACGGTCGATGAGGTCTTGGCCTCACGTCCGCTGTGTTGGCCGATCAAGGCTCTGGACGTACCTCCGATCTCTGACGGTGCCTGCGCCGTAATCCTCGCCGCTGACGACGACGCTGAGGCGATCACGAGCACGCCCGCTTGGATCCGCGGCATGGCTTACTACTCGGAGGCAGATAACGGACCGCACCGATCGATGCTGCAGTCCGAGCCGCTGAAGATCGCCGCCTCACGGGTGTACGAGAAGGCTGGAGTAACCAACCCTCGTCGTCAGTTCGACGTTGCCGAACTTCAGGAGCCCTACACGTGCTTCGAGCTCAGTTACTACGAGGGGCTCGGGCTCTGCGAGGAAGGCGGGGCCGCCGAGCTCATCGCCTCAGGCGCGACCGAGATGACAGGTGACATCCCCGTCAACCCGTCTGGGGGATGCATGGGTGCCAATCCGATCGGCGCCACGGCATTAATCCGGCTAGCGGAGGCCGCGATGCAGGTGACCGGCAAGGCCGGCGCGCACCAGATCAACGGTGCCGAGTTGGCGCTTGTGCAGGCTGGCGGCGGATGGGCCAACCTCCGCGGTGTTGCTGTCGTAGGCTCGACCCGAGGCTGAGGGGCCATCATGACTGTGACTGGTACTGCGACTAGTTCTGCTACTGACACTGATACTTCCCGAGACGGTATGGGCAGCATGCATGCCCAGATCGCTATGCCCTACACGCTCACAGCGGGGCGAGCGATGGGGACGTTCCTGGCCGAGCTCGGCCAGCAACGCATCATCGGCTCACGTTGCGCAGCGTGCGACACCGTCCGGGTACCAGCCCAGGACTTCTGCGGCGACTGCGGTGCCGATGCCGACGAACTCGTCTTGGTGCCGAACGCGGGCGTGCTCGAGGCGTGGACCGTTACCGATCAGGGCGTCATTGCCTTTGTCCGGCTCGACGGCACGGCAGTGCCGTTCCTCCACCAGATCGTCGATACCGATCCCGCCACGCTCACAATGGGAATGCGCGTCGAGGCTTCGTGGGCGCCCGAGCCCGTGGGGGCCGTACTCGACCTCCTTGGTTTCATGCCCAACGCCGACGCCGCAATCGGTGAGGTCCAGGGCACTGGCGAGACCGCTGCCCCGATCGAGCAGCTCGCCTACCGCATGGAACTCGACTACGAGCACGCCTACGGCCACTACTACGGCACCCTGTTCGACGGCATCCAGAACTCGCGCCGGATCCGTGGTGTGCGGTGCCCGTCCTGCCGCAACGTGCTCGTGCCGCCGCGGCCGGTCTGCGAAGCCTGCTACGTCGCCACCACCGACTGGATCGATGTCCCCGACACCGGCGTCGTGCAGGCCTGCTCGATGTGCACAATCGAGTTCGTCGGGCAGCTCGTCCCGCCGCCCTACGTCTACGCCGAGATCGTCCTCGACGGATCGTCCACGCGACTAATCCACACGGTCGGCGGGATCTCCGCTGAGGAGGCCCGCGATGGCGTGATCAAGCCAGGTTCGCGAGTCAAGGCAGTGTGGAGCGAGCGTCGCACGGGAAGCCTCACTGACATCGACTACTTCGCGCCGGTCGACGTCAATGAGTGACGTCCTCGACGTTCAGGTCGACGACGGCCTGGCCCACGTCACGCTGCAGCGGCCCGACGCGCTGAACGCGCTCAACATGGACCTCAAGCTGGCACTTGCCGAATGGGTGGCCAACGCCCGCTACGACGACAGTGTGCGCGCGGTGCTGATCTCGGGTGCTGGCCGGGCGTTCTGCGCCGGCGGCGACTTGTCCGAGATGGATCCCGACAGGTCACCTCATGAAGCGCGTCAGCGCCAGGACCAGCTGCTCCGCACGGTTTTCCTGCCCCTCGCGCAGCTCCCCAAGCCCGTCGTGGCTGCGGTTCACGGACATGCCCATGGCGGCGGACTGAGTCTCGCGCTGGCGTGCGACATCGTCATCGCAGCCGATGACACAGCCATGTCGCTCGGCTACGTACACCGCGGTCTGGTCCCCGACTGCGGGATCCTGCACTTCCTTCCGCGCATCGTCGGCACGGCTCGTGCCAAGGAGCTCCTGCTCACGGGACGCCGCTTCGACGGCACTCAGGCCGCGGCCATGGGCCTCATCTCGCAGGCGGTTCCCCGTGACCAGCTCATGGAGACGGCCCTGGAAACCGCGCGGGGGCTCGCTCGAGGCGCTACGGTCGCCCTCGGCATGACCAAGACACTCGTCGACCGGTCGTGGCAGTTGTCCTTCGAGGAGATGTCCGAGGTTGAGGCGTTCTCGCAGTCCGTCTGCAGGTCCTCACTCGACCACCGCGAGGGATTGGCCGCGTTCACCGAGAAGCGAGACGCGACCTTCACCGGCAAGTGAACGAGGCGGTCTCCACCGGCACGTGAACGAGAGGCTGGAATGAAGCGCGTCCTGGTCGCCAACCGTGGCGAGATCGCTGTCCGAGTGGTGCGTGCGTGCTTTGACGAAGGCCTTGAATCGGTCGTCGCCTCCTCGGTCGTGGACCGCGATTCGTTGGCTGCCCGTCTTGCCGACGACGTTGTTGTCATCGGCCCTGCCGCAGCGGGCGAGAGCTATCTGTCGGTCGAGCGCATCGTGGCCGCGGCGCTCGCTCGCAACTGCGATGCCATCCACCCCGGCTACGGATTCCTGTCCGAGCGCCCCGAACTCGCCGAGGCGTGCGAGGAACGCGGGATCACCTTCATCGGTCCACCGAGCGAGGTGATGCGCCGGTCGGGCGACAAGCTGCGTTCACGCGAGGTGGCGGCGTCACTCGGCATCCCAACCGGTGGTGGCACACCGGGTCTGGAGTCCCTCGAGGACGCTATCGAGGCTGCGGTCCGGATCGATCAATTCCCCTACATCCTCAAGGCATCAGCCGGCGGCGGTGGGCGTGGGATGACCATCGTGCGCGACGTCGAGCAGCTCCGAGTGTCGTTCGAGACCTCTCGTCAGGAGGCCCTGATGGCCTTCGGCGATGGCACCGTCTACCTCGAGCGCTACGTCGAACGCGCGAGGCACGTCGAGGTGCAGGTGCTCGCCGACATGCACGGCGGGATCGTCCACCTCGGCGAGCGCGACTGCAGCACCCAGCGCCGGCACCAGAAGGTGATTGAGGAGTCGCCTGCAACTGACCTGCCGGTCGAGCTGGTTGCCTCAATGCGTTCGGCCGCAGTCGATCTCGCTGCCGAGCTCGGCTACGTCGGAGCCGGCACGGTGGAGTTTCTCGTCGATCTCGACCGAGGCGACTTCCTGTTCCTCGAGCTCAATGCGCGAGTCCAGGTAGAGCACCCGGTCACGGAGATGGTGACCGGAGTCGACATCGTCCGCACCCAGTTGCGCATCGCCCAGGGCGATCCACTGCCGTTCGGTCAGGACGACGTCGTGCTTCGTGGCCACAGCATCGAGTGCCGCATCAACGCCGAGGATCCCCGCAACGGGTTCATGCCCAATCCGGGTCATGTGGTGGAGTGGCTCGTCCCGCAGGGGGCCGGGGTGCGGGTGGACACCTTCGTCGAGCCTGGGACCTTGATCTCTCCCCATTACGACTCGATGATCGCGAAGGTCATCGTGCACGCGGATGACCGCCAGGCTGCGTTGAGTCTCATGACCCGTGCACTTGCCAGGATGAGGGTCGGTGGTGTGCGGACGACTCTCGCTCTGCACGAGGCGATCCTCGCCGATCCTGAATTCGCTGTGGGGCCGGTCAGCACGCGTTGGCTCGAAGAGAGCTTCCTCCGCACGTGGGCGGAGCAGGCCCCCTGATTCGAGTGCCGCACCCTTCACGGATGCGGCATTCGATCGACAGTCACTGTCAGGGGGCGGCGTCGCGGCCCAGCAACTGCCTGGCCACCACGAGCTTCGACACCTGTGCGGTGCCGTCGCCGATCTCCATACCCATCATGTCGCGCATCCGCTGGGCGTACGGGAAGTCCTCGGAGTAGCCCAACTGGCCGAACGTCAGCAGCGCCTGGTGTGCGGCGTCAACACCGAGTCGCGGAGCCCACCACTTGACCATGGCGCCCTCCATCGTGTGGGGCATGCCGTTGTCCGTGCGCCAGAGCACTTCATAGGAGAGCAACCGCGCCGCCCGAAGGTGCGTGGCGAACTCCGCCAGCGGGAAGGAGACGCCCTGGAACTTACCGATGGGCTGGCCGAAGGCATGTCGCTGCTTGGCATAGTCGACGGCCTCATCGATCGACTGCTGACCGCAACCGATGCACAGGAGAGCGATCAGGGCCCGTGAGTAGTCGAAGCCCTGCATCACGCTGGTGAAGCCCTTGCCTTCTTCGCCGACCATGTCTTCCGCTGGCACATACAGGCCATCGAAGTGAATCGAGGCCCGCCCGATGGCACGCCCGCCGACATCGGTGAAGGCAGTGCGGCTGACCTCCTTGCCGGTCAGCGGCACGTAGAAGCCGCTGATCCCTCGGGCACCGGGCCCGCCGGTCCTGGCGAAGACCAGAGCAAACTCCGCATGCATTCCCCAGGAGATTGAGGTCTTCTCGCCGGTCAGGAGCCAGCCGTCGCCGTGACGCTCGGCCCGCATCTCGAGCGCGCCTGCGTCTGTGCCGTGACCCGGCTCCGTGAGGCAGATGGCAGGCACTTGCTCGCCCGAGGCGATCGGCGGGAGCCAGCGCTGCTTCTGCTCTTCGGTCCCGTGGGTGTTGAGGATGTCGCTGAGCAGTAGGGCGTTGGTGATGAGCCAGCCAGCGTTGAAGTCGGCTGCCGCGATCTCCTCACAGGCGATGCCCGAGATGGTGTAGCTGGCGCCCTGGCCACCGAAGTGCTCGGGGATGAGCAGGCCGAAAAGGCCGAGCTGGGCCAACTGCTTCTGCAAGCCGGGGCGGAAAGCGCCCTCGCGCGCATCGGAGAGATAGTGCGGCGCGAGCTCGGTCCGTGCGAACGACTTGAGGCTCTGACGGAATTCCTCAGTCTCCTCGTCGAAGTCGAAGTTCATCTCGTCCCCTCACTAAGTTGTTCCGCGATGACGTGCGAGATCGCGACCGTGCGGTCGTGTGATGGGCATGCCGTCACTTGGCGTACCGACCGAAGTCCGGGGGTCGCTTCTCGGAGAACGCGGCTGCGCCCTCGCGGCCCTCATCGCTATTGACGAAGAGATCGAGACCGGCGTTGGCCATCTTCTCGAAGCCGGACTGGTGATCACTGTCGGCGTTGAACGAAGCCTTGAGGAAACGGATCGCAGTCGGGCTCATGACCGCGATCTCGCGCGCCCACGACTTCGCCTCGTCCATCAGATCCGGGCCAGGCACCACCTTGTTGACTAGTCCCCAGTCGAGCGCCTGCGCCGCGGAGTACTGGCGGCAGAAGAACCAGATCTCGCGGGCCCGCTTCTGTCCGACGACCCGAGCGAGGTAAGTCGTGCCGAAGCCCGCATCGAAGGAGCCGACGCGCGGTCCTGCCTGTCCGAACGTCGCATGCTCAGCGGCGATGCTGATGTCGCAGAGCACGTGGAAGACGTGGCCACCACCAATGGCTGCGCCGTTGACGGCCGCGATGACCGGCTTGGGAACATCGCGAATCAGGCGGTGCAGGTAGTCGCTGTCGAGGATGCCATCGCGCGTGGGACCGTAGTCGCCGGTCTCAGCGCGCTGCTTGACGTCGCCGCCCGCGCAGAAGGCCTTGTCGCCGGCGCCGGTCCAGATGATGCAGCGCACTGTGCGGTCTGCCCATGCGCGACGGAAGGCATGTACGAGCTCATCGATCGTCTGTCCGCGGAAGGCGTTGTAGCGTGCAGGCCGGTTGATGGTGATGATCGCGGTGGTGTCTTCCACCTCGTACAGGATGTCGGTGTACTCAACAGCAGTGTCGTTCATAGCAGGCTCCTCGACGTCGTGGGTGTTGTCCGGTGCGGGGTCTTACGCCATCGTCAGGCCACCGCTGACGCTGAGCGTCTGCCCGGTGATGTAGGAGCTGTCGGGACTGGCGAAGAAACGCACTGCGTTCATGATGTCTTCAGGCTCGGCCAACCGTCGGGCGGGAACGGCACCGATGAGCGCCTTCGTCAGCTTCTCCGGAGCGCCGCGCAGCAGAGCTGTGTTGGTCGGCCCCGGGCAGACGCAGTTGGAGGTTATGTCGAAGCGGATGATCTCGCGCGCCAGCGCCTTCGTGAAGCCGATCATTCCGCCCTTGGCGCCGGAGTAGACCACCTCACCTGAGCTGCCGACGCGGCCCGCGTCGCTGGAGATGTTGATGACCCGACCGCCGTCGCCGGCCTCGATCATTCCCTGAAGGAACGCATGCGTCACGGCCATGGGCCCCAGCAGGTTGATGCCGAGGATCTTCTGCCAGAAGTCGCTCGAGGTGTCCATGAAGCGGTGGATTTCTTCCCAGCCGGCGTTGTTGACCAACACCTGGCACGGTCCGTGCTTGGCCACGACCGCGTCGCGTACGGCGGTCACCGAGTCGAGGTCCGCGATGTCGACGTGGAAGGCCTCGGCCCGGCCGCCGCTGCTGATGATTCCCTCGGCAGTTTCCTGGGCAAGATCCAACCGGACGTCGAGAATGGCGACGTTGTGCCCTTCGGCAGCCAATCCGATCGCGATGGCACGGCCGATGCCCGATCCGCCACCGGTGACGACCGCCAAGGAGTTCAGGGTCACTGTCAACGTGCTCTCATCTCTTTCGGGCGCCGGCAAGAAACTTCTGCAGCCGGTGCGTGGTGTCTGCTTGTGTGAGGAGTGATCTGGTCGAGGCGATCTCAAGCTCGAAGCCAGCGTTGGTGCCGCTCCGGGCAGCGGTGATGCACTGCTTGGATGCCGCCAGCGCCGACGGTGCCATCTCTGCGAGCTTGTGGGTCAACTCAAGCGCGAAGTCGTCGACCTCGTCGTTCGGGCGCACCCACTGGGCGATCCCCAGACGCATGGCCTCGTCGCCCTTGACCAGCTCGCCGAGCAGGATGAGCCGAAGCGCCGTGCCTCGCCCGGCGACCTCAGTCAGGCGCTGGGTGCCGCCGGCCCCGGGAATGAGGCCCAGGTGGCTCTCGGGCAAGCCATAGGAGGAATCCGCACCGACGATCCGGAAGTCGCACGCGAGTGCGAGCTCAAGACCACCCCCGACCGCTGAGCCACGCATGGCCGCCACAGTCGGGATCGGCAGGGCCTCGAGCGAGCTCAACACGTCCTGGAGCTCCGCACCGAAGTCGGCCACCAGATCGGTGCCGCCCTCACGACCAGCGGTCTCGGCGATCATCGCGATGTTGACTCCACCGCTGAAGAAGCGGGGCGACCCACGAAGAAGCAGCACCCGGACGCCGTCGGGGTCCGAACCGAGTCGGAGGATGAGGGCCTTGAGCTCCTGGAGCTCTTCGGCGCCCAGCGCATTGGCCGGAGGCGTGTCCAGCACGGCGGTAAGGACCGAACCGTCCCGCGATGTGGTGAGCACGTCGCTCCCTGGTGGGCGTGAATCTGGTGATGGACTGACTAGATGGCTATCTACCAGCCGTTTGGTTGACAAGGTAAGGGTCGGGTCCGTTCACTGTCAAGGCACCGATAGTGGGTCCACCGTGCTGGGAACGCTCCCGACGATGTCGTCGTCGAGTGCGTCAACGCCCGTGGAACGTCGTCGGCTTCTTGGCGATGAACGCCTCGATGCTGTCACGGTGGTCCTGTGAGTTGGCCGTGACTGCTTGCGCGAGGCCTTCGAGCTCCAACGCGGTGGCCATGTCTGTCTCGAAGGTGCGGTTGAGCATGCGCTTGGTCAGGCCGTAGGCGATGGTGGGTCCGCTGGCTAGCCCCGATGCGAGTGCGCGGAGCTCAGCGGGGAACTCCGCGGATGTCCAGAGGTGGCTCACGAGCCCGAGCGCTGACGCCTCTTGAGCTGAGACCTCCCGGCCGCTGAGGATGATCTCCTTGGCTCGGTAGATGCCCACCTGGCGGGCGAGCCAGTAGGTGCCGCCGAGATCGGGGACCAGGCCTCGGTGGACGAAGACCGAGTGGAAGATCGCAGTCTCGTCAGCGACGATGAGGTCACAGGCTAGGGCGATGCTGAAGCCGGCACCCGAGGCATAGCCTCGTACGGCTGCGATCACAGGCTTGGGGAGCTGCGCGATGCACTCGACGATCGCTCGACCTTCACGCAGTTTGCGCGCGACCACGGCCGGCTCGCTGCCCATCTCCTTGATGTCGCCGCCCGAGCAGAATGACGCGGCGTCGCCCTGGATCACCACAGCGCGTACGTCTGGGTCAACCGCATCCACGGTCAAGCGGCTGAGCAGTTGCCCTCGGAGCGCGTGATTCATCGCGTTGCGCGCGCGTGGTCGGTTGAGCGTCAGCCAGAGGACACCGTCGACGACCTCGTGCAGTAAGGGCGCAGGGTCCTCGTTGTTAGGAATGGTGGCCTCCGCGACAGTGACAACAGTCCTTGAAATCTAACAGACGATTGGTCAATTCAGCCGTCTCGCAGTCGCCGGGATCGGTTGCCCGCGCTGATCCGAGGCGCGATCTCGGGCAACTTGCGAATGCCGGCGGATGGCCGAGACTTGACTGACTGACATTGTCCCAATCTGACCTTGTCAAGTTGGCTTCCATAGGTTACTTTATTCCAACTGTCCCTACCAGACGTTAGGTAGTTCGCATGACAACCCTCTCTCCTGATAGCGGCGTAGACCCGAACCCCGCGTCCCCCAGTCACGTCGCGGCTGACCCGTTCAACCTGGCCGCGCTCAGCGCCTTCACGGTTGGCGAGCGCGTAGTAAACCCGGACGACATCCCCTGGGTGCCCTACATCCCCGGCGTCGACGTCAAGCCGCTCAGGCTGAACCGCAAGACCGGCATGTGGACCAACCTCACCCGAGTCGTCGGCGGTGGCACGGTCAACCGCCACTACCACGGTGGTGCCGTGGTGGGCTACGTCCTCGAGGGCGAGTGGCACTACATCGAGCGCGACTGGGTCGCCCGTAAGGGCACGATGATCTGGGAGCCCCCCGGCGACATCCACACCCTGGTCACTGGCGCGGAGGGCACCACGACGCTCTTCTTCATGGAGGGGCCGCTGTTCTACCTCGACGACAACAACCAGGTCGTCGGATTCGACGACGTGCTGACCTTCACGAAGATGTACCAGGACTACTGCAACGCTCAGGGCCTCGAGATCCTCGATCTCGACTACTGACCACAGAAGCAGAAAGCGCTAGCGAGCATGCTCGCTAGCGCTTTCTGCTGTCGTGGGGCCGATATCGGCGTATCGAGATGGCCAGGCGGTGCGGGCTTGCTCAGCGAATGGCGATGGCGTTTGCCGGCGAACCGATGCCGCCACGGGTGTTGAGCGGGACCGCGGTAAACACGAAGGTCCAGCGTCGGTCCTCCGCGCACCTCTCGGCGAGCCGGTCGAAGTCGAGTAGCTCGCCGACGACCAAGCCGAGAGTCGGGATGAGTCGGCGGTGCAGGCTGCCGACCGCAGCACTACCAGGCGACACCTCGGCACCGGGGTTATCGCACGCGACGGCGGCGACCTGCCAATCCCAGAGTGCTCGGGCCGTGGACTCATCTGCGGCAAGCCCGGCGAACGGGGGGCTGATCTCGGCGGCGCCGTAAGCACGTCGGCCATCGCCATCGAGCCGGAGGTAGTGGGAGACCCAGCCGAAGCGGACGCACAGCACATCACCGCGGCGGATCTCCACACCCTGATCGGAGGCGACCGCTGCTAGCAGGGTGGCGTCGACCGACAACTCAGTGAGTGGGTTGTAGGCGGAGTCAGTCTTGGCGAGATGGCGCTCGACGTCGAGCAGGACGCCGCGACCGACGATCCCTTGGTCCGCCCAGTGGTGGATGCTGAGGCGATCACCCATGTTGGACGGGTCCTCAGTGACACCGGTGTAGAAGCCGTGCTCACGACACCGGACGTGGCGGAAGCCGTCCCACTGTGAGGCCGCTTGCGGGTAGAACGCGTCGAGGCGGTCATCCCAAGTATTGCGGTCGAGCTCCAACACCGTGTGCTGCATGGATTCCCGGCCGTAGAGCGGCGGGTCGATCGCCGTCGGATCCAGACTGAGCCCGATGCGTTCGCCGGTCTGGGCTTCGCGGAGTGCTGCAACGACTGTGGCGTCGTCGAGCAGGTTGAGCGTGCCGAGGTTGTCGTCGCGACCGAACACGTCCCAGGAATGGGGGATGCCTAGACCCGGGAGCACCGGCAAATCGTCATACGCCGGAAGGACGATCGTCTCGGAGCGCTCGGTCGTCATGCGGGCAGGGCCGCGGCGAGTTCGCGAAGGGCCCCTACGTGGCGGAGGTACATGTGGAGCCCCATCTCCCAGGTGAAGCCGAGGCCACCGTGAACCTGAATGGCGGTTTCGATGACCTGCAACGAGGCGTCGAAAGCGAACCGGGACGCGGCAAGTGACTGGTCCGGCTCGAGGCTGGCAAGGATGGCGGCGGTTTCGGCCTGCTCGGCAAGGATGAGTGCGTTAGCCAAGTGGTGCTTGATGGCCTGGAAGCTTCCGATGGGCTGTCCGAACTGCTGTCGCTCTTTGGCGTAGGCGACCGCGTCGTCGAGCATCCGGGACGCGCAGCCAGTGGCCTCTGCTGCCCAGACGACGCGCATCTCCCGGGCGGAGTCGGCTGTCCACTCGGTGCAGATGTCGACCTCGGCGACGCGCAACGAAGGCGCATAGTCATCAGGAAGGCCACCTTCCGTCGTGACCACGCTGCCGGCACCCGACGTCTCCGCGAGCAGTTGTACGGCAGGGGAGTCGGCGAAGGCTGCACGTGCTCGACCCCCGGCCGAACGCGTGAGCACCGAAACAGTGACAGGACCCGGGCAGTCGCGCGCACTCGCTGACCAGCGCTTGGCCATCAAGGTCGGCAGCAAGGGCGAAGGCACGATCGCGTGACCCCAGACTCGGGCCACTTCCACGAGGTCCCGCAGGCTCGCTCCCGCACCGCCATCGTGCTCAGCCGCGCCGAGCAGATCCCAGTCGCCCTGCCGGATGACGTCCCAGGACAAGGGCTCCGCGGTGACGTAGAGCGCGACCGGAGAACCGGCGACGCTCCGCTCCAGGATCTCCCTCAGCGCACGTGATCCCTCAATGCCGACCTCGCCGAGGCCCAGCTCGCCGGTGCGCATCACCGCGGGAGTCCGAGCACGCGCTCCGCGATGATGTTGCGCTGGATCTCAGAGGTGCCGGAGTAAATGGTCGCCGCCCTGCTCTCGAGGTATTGATGACGCCAGAGGTCGCGGTGGTTGTTGCACGACAGTTTGGCGGCCACGCTGGTCAACTCCTGCCAGAGCTCGCTCCACATCACCTTCAGCACTGAGGCCGAGCGGAGCAGGCGTGCTTCGTCATCTTGTCGGCCAAGAGCCTTGTGTACCTGCCAGCGCACAAGCTCGACCCGCATGTGCAAGTCCTGCAACAGATCTACGTATTCGCCCTGCTGGGCACAGCAGTCCTGGAGCAGAGTCATGTCGGCCCTGATCTCGACGTAGCGCGACACTGCTTCAACGGCGCCGCGCTCGGTCGACAGCACGGCCATGGCCATGCGCCAGCCGTCGTTCTCAAGCCCGACTCGGTCCGCGTCCGCAACGAACACGTCGTCGAACGAGGTCTCGGAGAAGTGTTGGCTGCCGGAGATCTGACGGATGGGGCTGATGCTGACACCGGGCGCCTGCATGTCGAGGAGCAGGAGGGAGAGGTTCTTGTATCGGGGGGCGTCTTGGTCGGTGCGAGCGAGAAGCAGGCAGCGTTGGGCCTGGCGGCTGAAGCTCGTCCAGGTCTTGCGCCCACGCACGAGATAACCGCCTTCGACACGTCGTGCCGAGCAGGTCACGCTGGCCAGGTCGGAGCCGGAGCCGGGCTCGGAGAAGCCCTGGCACCAGACCTGCTCGCCGCTCAGGATCGCGGGCAGGTAGGCGGACTTCTGCTCTTCCGTCCCGTGGGCGATCAGTAGGGGTGCGGTGAGGATCTTGCCGATGCGCCCGAGACCGTCCGGGGCCTGGGCCCGGGCCGAGAGCTCGCCGAAGATGACCTCTTCGAACATCCCCAGCCCCTGGCCGCCGTACTCCACCGGAAGGGAGAGTCCTGCGAAGCCGCCGGCATGGAGCTGTCGATCCCACTCCCAGCGGATCCTGGTCTCCTGCTCTTCATCGAGAGCACCACGGTGCTGCCGCCACTCATCCGGGACGTTAAGGTCCAGCCACTGCTCGGCCTCGGCGCGAAAGCCCACTCGCCGGGCTTGGACCGCCTCGAGGTCGGTAGTCATGCCGGCTCCTTTACTGTCCAAACGGTTGTTTGGTATACTAGATTGGCCTTCGACACAGGTCAACACCTCCGTGAGCACTGCCAGTGTCGCCCTCGACAGATCACGCCACATCGCTTGACGTTCATCCAACTTCGACCAAGGGGTCACGGTGTCGGACAACGCTCCGGTCGCGTTCATCACGGGCGGCTCGCGCGGTATCGGGCGCGCCGCCGCGCTTGCGCTCGGGCGCTCCGGGCACACCGTCGTGATCGGCTTCAAGCGCGATGTCGTTGCGGCTGAAGCGGTCCAGGCCAGTGTCACTGACCTGGGTGTCTCGTGCACGCTCGCCCGTCTCGACCTCGAGCAGCCGACCGACATCAGCGCCGCGCTGCATGCCATCGGTGAGCAGCACGGTCGACTCGACGTGCTGGTCGCCAATGCCGCGGCCACGGTGCTGAAGCCGATCATGGCCCTTGGCCCGCACCACCTCGTCCGCACGATGGCGGTGACGATCAACTCGTTCGTCCAACTGGTGCAGGAGGCCGTGCCTCTCATGGAGGGACGGCCAGGCTCGATCATCGCCGTCTCCGGCATCGACACCCAGCGCGCCACGAGCAATCACGGTCTTCTGGGAGCTGCGAAGGCGGGCCTCGAGTCGCTCGTGCGTAGCCTGGCGGTCGAGTTGGCGCCACGCGACATCGCGGTCAACGCGGTCGCACCCGGCCTCATCGACACGGACTCAGCCCGGCACTACGCCGGCACTCACTGGCCCGAGTTGGAGCGCGAGTATCTGGATCGAACTCCCGCCGGAAGAATCGGAACACCCGATGACATCGGAAGAATCATCGACTTCCTGGCCTCGCCAGCGGCTCGTTGGCTCCGTGGCCAGGTCCTCGTCGCTGATGGAGGGTTCACTCTCATGACCGAGTCCGTCGAGCGATTCACGAAGTCCTGGGGCGCTGTCCCAGCAAGCAGTGAAGTGATGCCAGCATGAACAACTACACAATCGCCGACGTTCTTCGCAAGACGCGCACTAGTCAGCGGGTCAACGAGGCCCGGGTGGCTCTGCACTTCGGTGATCGCGCGATCACCTATGAGGAGTTGGACGAGCGATCTGACCGCTTGGCATCTGGCCTGTTGCACGCGGGATTCCTCAAGGGCGACCGCGCAGTTGTCATGATGCACAACCGCCCGGAGTGGATCGAGATCTTCTTCGCTCTCGCGAAACTGGGCGGAGTGCTCGTGCCGGTCAACCACCTGCTGCGCGAGCGCGAGGTGGAGCACATTCTGACTGACAGCGGGGCCACGTGGGTTATCACGGAGGACCGCTTCTGGGCACTGTTCGACGGAATTCGGAAGGACGAGGACGGTCGGTCCTACGTCACGATCGACGCAGTGGCCGTGGGTGCCCTTGAATACGAGGCAGTTATCAGCAGCGGGCAGCGCGAGGTCCCGGTCGACGTCGACGTCAACGATCTCTTCCTGCTGCAGTACACCTCAGGCACTACCGGTCGGCCCAAGGGAGCGATGCACACTCACTCCACAGTGCTGTGGAATTCCTTCTACCAGCTGCCGGAGTTCGGCGTCACGGTCGACGATGTCTACTTGATCCTGCCTGCGCTGGGGTGGATCGCTGGGTTCCATGACTTCGCCCTGGCCACGCTGTGGTCGGGAGGTCAGCTCGTGCTCTATCCCACGGGCAACTTCGACGCGGAGAGCTTCGCGAACACTGTCGAGCGTCATGGGGTCACCACGGTCCTGTTGGTTCCCACGGTGCTGCGTCGAGTGCTTGCCTACGACGATCTCGAAAGCCATGACCTGTCCTCCCTGCGGCTGATCCTCAGCGGCGGAGAGCCGGTGCCCGTCGCCGACATCCACACGATTCATCGGCGACTTCCGACGTGCCATCTGCAGCAGGCATACGGCATGAGTGAGTTCCCGACCATGATGTTGTGGCTGTCCGCTGAAGACGCGACTACCAAAGCAGGGTCGGTGGGCAAGGCGTGCCGCGCGGCCGATGTGCGCATCGTCGATGCAACCGGTGCCGATACAGCAGTCGACGAAGTCGGCGAGATCATCTGCCGGTCACCTGCGTGCACGGTCGGCTACTACCAAGACGATGAGTTGACTGCTTCCACTCTCGCCGGCGGATGGCTGCACACGGGCGACCTGGCCCGCGTTGACGAAGATGGGTTCGTCTTCATCACGGGTAGAGCCAAGGACATGATTCTCACCGGTGGCCTCAACGTCTACCCCCGCGAAATCGAGCAGCTGATCGAGCAGCGCCCCGAGGTGGAGGAGGCTGCCGTCATCGCGGTGCCGCACCCCGAGTGGGGAGAGATCGGCAAGGCCATCGTGGTGCTCAAGCCTGGCTCCGAGTTGGACGAGGGCACCTTGCTCACGGCACTGAAGGTGGAGCTCGCGACCTTCAAGCTGCCGCGCATCGTCGAATTCACGCACACACCACTGCCCCGCACCATGTCGGGAAAGGTGCAGAAGTTCATGCTGACCTAGTTTTGACGTGTGCTGCCTGCCGGCAGAGAGGGTTCAGATGCGGAGTGTCGGTTCATACTTCACATGATCTGGATGTGGTGTGATGGCAGCGTCGGCGTTCGCAAGCGGCCTCGACCAGATGTCGACGATTGAGCGGAGCAACAATGGAACCGAAGTCCACGAGCAAGCCGCCGCGGGCTGCAGCAGCGGCAGCCAAGGGCAGCGCGCGCGCTAAGGCGGCCAGCGGCGGTGCCGGAAAGGGACGAGCATCTGCAGGCTCGCTGACCGGAGCCCGCGCCCGCGACAGCGAGGTTATGGAGGCGGCAGTCCAGATCTTCTGGCAGAAGGGCTATGCCAGTGCCTCCGTGCAGGACGTCGCCGACGCGCTGGGGATGCTGAAGGGCAGTCTCTACT
>Ga0194035_1000006_pt1 | contig 135557 bp, 153 predicted proteins | sample JunL2320m_MetaG_FD_148680 | JGI IMG/M metagenome (GOLD analysis project Ga0194035, IMG submission 148680) | Anoxic zone freshwater microbial communities from boreal shield lake in IISD Experimental Lakes Area, Ontario, Canada - Jun2016-L239-20m | ecosystem: Environmental > Aquatic > Freshwater...
AACCCAATCGGCCTGTTATCATGTTCCTGGGTCTGATTCTCGCGATCGGGGGTGGGGTAGGCAGCGGCGCTTTACTCGAACAACTCGATCGCTCGATCCGCGGCGGCGAGCAACTCGGCAGACTTGCAGGGCTTTCCCCGCTGGCCATCATTCCCTATGTCCCTAATCAAGACGACTTCAAGCGATTGGTCCGTCAGAGAATCCGGGTCGCTGTCGCCGGTGCGGGGGTGGCGGTGTTGCTGGTCGTGGCTGTGCTGGTGATGGGGTATCCATTGGATGTTGTCTGGTTTTCGGCGCTCAGAAAGTTCGGGCTGGGTTAGGTAGCTGATTAGGTAGATAGGCTGAAGGGGTTCAGGCTGAAGGCATGTGTGCAGGTTGATAGGCTGAAGGCTTTTAGGCTGAAGGTTGATCTGGTCTATCTGGTCTATCAGGTTGGTTTTATTCGACCAGACACACGAGACAGGCCGTCAGCCTGAACCCCTGAATGCTCAGAAAGAAAGAGAGTTTCTTCCCATGAAAGACAAACTGTTGAACGCGATGGATCGGTTTAAAGAGCAACAGCATGCCACACATGCGCCTCTCAGGCCGAGCGGGTCATCGCCTGCAGCTCCGCCGGCTGTGATCTATTCGCGGACCCGGTCGGTCGTGATTCTCGACGAGATATTGCAGCGCCATCGCATTCAGACCGGCCGAGAATCGAACCAGTTTTCAGATGCCTACAAAGTCCTCAGGACTCAGGTGATCCATCGATTGCGCGAGAATAACTGGAACGTGCTGGGAATCACCAGCCCCAAAGACGGAGAAGGCAAAACCCTCACGTCGATCAACCTGGCCATCGCCCTGGCGGCCGAGCCGACCCAAACTGTTCTCTTGGTGGATGCCGATCTTCGCGCGCCGCACCTTCATGAGGAGTTCGGGTTGGAGTCCAACGAGGGACTCACGGAGTTTCTGCTGGACGACCGGCCGATCGAGGACATGCTCGTCTCTCCGGGACTGGGTCGCCTGATTGTGTTGCCGGGTGGCAGGGGAACGGACTATTCCTCCGATGTGCTCACTTCTCCCCGCATGAGCGCACTCGGCAAAGAATTGAAACATCGTTACGCGTCGCGCGTCGTGATTTTCGATCTTCCGCCGGTGCTCGGCCAGGCAGATGTGTTGGCCTTTACGCCTCAATTGGACGCCCTGTTGCTCGTTGTGGAGGAAGGCAAGACCACGGAGAGTGAGCTCCAGCAGGCCATGCAGATCCTAAAAGGCAGCGTCCCGATCCTGGGAACCGTGCTCAATAAAGCCGGACGCGATCAACTCAGCCTGTCTAAGCTGAAGCGGGCGAATGCGGGGAACCAGAACCAGAGAAGGTAGGCGCATATGTACAAGTCTTTTTACAAATTTCACGAAAAACCGTTCTCACTGTTGCCGGATCACGCGTTTCTCTTCTTGAGCAGTCGGCATAGGAAGGGATTGAATCTTCTGGAGTACGGACTCTACAACCGCGCGGTGTTCACCGTGCTGACGGGAGAGCCGGGGACCGGCAAGACGACTTTGTTGAACAGGATCCTTGACTTGAGCAGGGATCGGTTTACTGTCGGAGTCATTACAACGACCCATCCGGATGCCGGTGGCAGCCTTCTGCCATGGGTAGCTGATGCGTTCGGGCTGGATTGCCCCAGCCAGGATACCGTGGGCTATTTTCGGGCGCTCAGCGCGTTTCTTGGAGGATCCTTTGCAGCGGAACAGCAAGTCCTCCTTATCGTGGATGAGGCCCAAAACCTCAACCTCCAAATGCTGGAAGAGCTCCGCCTCCTGTCCAACATCAATGATGGCAGGCAGAGCAGTATCCAAATCATTTTGGCCGGGCAACCCAACCTTCGTTCCTTGCTCACCAGAGGCGACATGCTGCAATTGGCCCAACGGGTGGCAGTGGATTATGCGCTCGAGCCGCTCAATGAAGACGAGGTGAGCGCCTACGTGCAGCATCGTCTTCGCGTGGCAGGGGGCGAGCCAGAACTTTTGACGGAGTATGCCTGTTCGCTGGCCCACCAACTCAGCGGAGGCAATCCCCGTTTGATCAATCAATTGTGCGACCTGGCCCTGATGTATGGCTTCGGGGAAGGGGCAGAGCGTATTACGGCCGCATTGATGTTGCAAGCTGCCACCGACCGCGCGCAGGGCGGCATCCTTCCGTCCGTCGTCGATCCAAGGACCATCATCCTCGATCCGGCCAGGCTCAGCCAGGAATCTCAGGGGGGATTAACGCCACCACCGATTCCTATGACGGTGAGACTCGGTACTCCAGTGCCGGTTCCCGTGACCGTGCCACACGAAACTCCGGCCCCGCCAGCGGCTTCAGTCCAGGAGAAGGGTCCCTCCGGGTTGTATAGGGAAGGACTTGGCTTGAAGGAGGCTGGATTGTATCGAGAAGCGCTGAAGAAATTCGAGGCGGCGGAAAGGGATTCGGCCTATCGTTTCAAGGCGTCTGCACAGAAGGGATTCTGTTTACGGGCGATCGGAAAACTGGATGACGCCGTGGTTTCACTTCGCCATGCCCTCGCCCTCAACGGCGCGAAGTCGACCGATATCTTACATGTCCGGTATGTTCTGGCACTGACTCTGGATGCGCTAGATCACCACGCTGAGGCACAAGAGCAGTATCGTGAAATTCATGAAGCCGACCCCAATTTCAAAGACGTCGCCCATCGAGTCGACTCTGTGGACGACTCACCCCGGTTTCCACTCTCCATCTTCAAGTCGATGAGGCAAAACTGGCAGCTGTTCAGGGGAACGGCTGTGAAGCGTGAAGCGTAAATTGTGAGCGAGACACGCGAGCCTGGCGGGAAAAGCGCGACAGGTGGGGCTGAAAGTCGGAATCAGAATTCCTGAACCCCTTCAGCCTTCAGCCTGTCCGACCCTTCCCTCCACGAGTTTACCCACCCTGGACCCTATCGTAACCTGTCTGTAACCATTCTTCCCTATTCTCTTTTAGGCCAGAAGCTCGTTGCTTACAGAGGCCTGGAGGATGCATGGGTGATTGGTTTTTCAGGGCAATGAGAGGAACGTTTAAGATCGTTTTCATAGCCACCCTGGTTTCTTTGTGCTGGGGGAGCGACGGATGGGGAGGTCTGACTGAGGACGTTCTCTTGGAGAATAAGCAGATTACCTTCGATCAGTGGGTCCGGCTGAAAGCGGATGAAGAAAAACGTGAAGCGAAGGTCATGGAGCAAAGCCGTGGGATCGGCGATGTGCCTGTCCGGGAACGGTGGTACGAGAAAATCAGCGTCCGCGGCTATACCCAGTTCCGCTATAACTTCACGACGAATAATGAACAACTGACTTCCCCGGGGGATCGCTCGATCGTCAAGGACAACGAGTTCTTTATGCGCCGCGCTCGCCTCATTGTGAGCGGCCAGCCCCACGATCGCGTGTTCGTCTATCTGCAGGCTGAATTCGCGGGCCTCGTCAACAATCAAGAAAACACGTCGGTATTGAGAGATGCTTATGCCGATATCTTTCTCACAGAGAACAAACAATGGCGGCTCCGGCCCGGGCTGTCAAAGATACCGTTTGGATACGAGACCTTGCAGTCAAGCCAAAACCGGCTGGCGTTCGACCGCAATGATGCGACCTTCAGCGCAGTCCCGAACGAGCGCAATTACAGCCTTTTTCTCTACTATACGCCGACCGTCGTGCGTGAGCGGTTCCGCCGGTTGGTGGAGAGCGGCCTCAAAGGGTCCGGTGACTATGGCATGTTGGGCATCGGGGTCTACAACGGTCAGGCTATTGATCAGCAAGATGCGAACAAAAATAAGCATGTGATATTTCACTCGGCCTATCCCCATGAGTTTTCCAACGGTCAGATCGTCCAGGTCGGGATGGACGCCTATACGGGACAAGTCAATGTTTCGACCTCCCCCGTCGTGCCGACTGATCCAGTATCGACACAAGGAGCAGCGATTTCGCCTCAAGTCACGAATGGCGGGAATTATCTCGACGAACGGGTGACTTGGAACATTATCATCTTCCCGCAACCGTTCGGCCTTCAGGCGGAGTATCTGATTGGAAGGGGGCCTCAACTGAATCAAGCCCGGACGGCGGTGGAACTCGGCTCCCTGCACGGCGGCTATGTTCAATTGTTTTACAATTATAAATGTGACACCTATTGCCAGAACATCTTCCCGTATGTGCGTACGCAAGAATATTTTGGCGGCCAGAAACTTCAAAGTAATGCGCCGCAAAACTCGGTGCGGGAAACGGAGTTAGGTATTGAGTATCAGTTCAATCGCTCGCTCGAATTGACCGTCGCCTATTCCTGGACTCAGCGAACCTCATCTAACTCCTCTTTTAGCCCAGCCGCCTGCACCGATCCGTTTGCCGTCAATGTCGCCTGCACCCAGACTCCCTATCAACTCCAAACCGGGAACTTGATTCGATTCCAACTTCAGTGGAGCTTCTAGCAGACTGCTGAAAGTGTTCAGCTGGTCTGCTTGGTCTATCTGGTCTATTCGGTAGACCGAAACCCGCTAGATAGACCGGACCGGTCAGATAGACCGAACAGACTAGATAGACCAGAGAGACCAGAGAGACCGGGCTAAGGGGTGGGTTGGACCAGCGGACGGGGCGGCAGTTGTTTGTACAACACGGTCAGTTCACGGTGGTCTGTTTGAAAGAGCATGCTCAAGACTCCAACGGAGCGTTCCTGTTTGGCTGAGTCAGGCTCAAAATCAAGACGGCCGTCTTGCGGGGCCAGTGATTGCATTGGCGTGAGCCGGTCGTCCTGTGTTTCGGCGACGCCAAAGTCGGCCATATATCGGGTATGCGACCGATAGTTCGCGAGGATCAGATGCAGTTTATCGCCTTGAATGAACAGTCCTCCGGATGTGACTTCTCGCGTAATGGCTGAAATAGGTCGAGTTTGGTAAAAGGTCACGACTTCTTCCGGCGTCGCTTTACTGAGCGCCTGCGCAAGCAGCGGTGCGAAGAGCGCAATGTCCTTGTCAGTGAAGGCCGGATGGACGCGCGGAATAGGATCCTGCTGCAGGATATCACCACGAACCAGGGCAATGGGTTCATGAATCCTCACCCCGCCAAGGACCGCGGCGATTTGTCCGGGTGTGAGGACGATCGGATGCGAGTGTTCCGCTCCCTTTGTCACCGTCCGATCAAATTCCAACCGTACGTAGGCAGTAGGGTGGTCGTAGATCGTGACGGTGGTGAATTGTCTGGGGCTACAGGCGCAGCTCAGCCCGGCGCCGGCGAGTGCAAGAATAACGAGGCAGATCTTGTTCATCTGGTCTATCTGGTCTGTTTGGTCTATCCGGTCTGTCTGGTTGGGTTCGTTCAACTAAACTCACGAGATAGACCAAATAGACAAGACAGACCAGATAGACAAGGCTCGTCTGCTAGTCTTGAACTTTAGCTGCTCCTTCAGCAGTCGCGGTACGTACAGGGGGCGTCCACAGCATGGCCAGTCGGTTGAGTTCCATCGTCGGGAGCGGGTAATACCCTTGGTCCACAACAATTTTCTGTCCTCGTTGGCTCAGCGCGAACTTCACGAACTCCGCGAGTGGCCCAGGTGGTGCAACTTTCGGAGGCCGGTTGATATAGAGATACAGGTTACGTCTCAAAGGATAGGATCCATCCATTGCCGTTTCAAATGTTGGCGCCACGTACCGTCCACCCTGGACTGTCGCCAAGGGAACAGGCTTGACTTCTGATGTCCGGTAGCCGATGCCGCTGAATGTGATTCCGAATGGATCCTTCATCAGTTCAACCATGACCGACGCCGAGCCGACGCCCACCGTCATGGTTTTCTTCAAGTCAGCCCCGTTCAAGACGTGCTCTCTGAAGAATGACGCAGTGCCGGAATTGCCATTCCGTCCGTAAAGGTGGATGGGCGCTTCCACCCACTCTTCCTCTAACAACATCACATCGCCCCACACATTGACAGGATACTTCAGTCCCCGCCGCCGTTCTTTGGAGAATACGGCATCGACTTCGGCGAGGGTCAATCCTTCGATCGGATTATCTTTGTGCACGAAGACGGCCAGTGCATCCACGGCAACAGGAACTTCAGTCGGTTCATAGCCGAACTCCCGCTTGAATTCAATGACTTCCTGCTGCGTCATGCGCCGAGACATCGCGGCAATCTGGACTTTTCCTTCAAGTAGCGCATCGAGTCCTGTCTCGGAGCCTCTGCTTTCTACTTTGATGGAAAGGCCTGGGTATAACTGTAGGAGTTTTGCCGACCATGACTCTGTCAGTGGTTTCATGGTGTCCGACCCTGCGACGGAGAGTGCGCCGGGCAGGTCGCTCACGCGCTGATAGGGGGGGATTTTGGGATCCAGCGGGGGCATTACTTGGCCAGAGGCGTGGAAGGCCACAGCAAAGAGCAGCACAAGGAAGACATAGATGCCCACCGAAATTTGACGGCAATACTGTGTCCTGCTCTGTCTGGTTACTTGGTTCATCTGGTTTGTTTCGTTTGTTTGGTTAATTGGGCTCATCTCGTCTCCCTGGTTTATCCAGTTAGTCAGGTTCAACTAAATAAACAAGACAAACCAGACAAACCAACTAGACCAAACAAACCAGGCAGACAGCATTTTCTATGAGAGTACGAGGGTTTCGTTGCCATAAGATCAATGAATTGTTAAATCGGCGTTAACTCCGCGAATAATTGCGCCGGTTCGAATTAACGGACAATTAATAACGCTGTAACGATTTGGTGTTGTTCCTGGTCTAATTTGATCATGCAATGTTGACCGATAAATCATCCATGCCAGACGTACGCGATTCGGTGCTCATTTTTTTGAAGTCCGAGTCGCTCTCGCAATCGGTGAAGAAGGCGTTAGAAACGAACGGATATTCCGGCACGACCGTGACCACGGAGTCCCTTGCCCTCGCAGAGGCGAAAGCAAAAGTCCCATGTTTGATTATTCTCGACCATGGTTCCGGCTCTGTCGTCAACTTTCGCCGAATGAGTACGTTACGCGCGATTCCGATCGTTGCCGTGCAGGATGGAAACATTTCTTGTGAGGATGAAGAATGTCTCAAAGAATACGATGAGGATATAGACTTGGTCGTATGCGGCCAGAGTGTTCGTGAGCTGGTTGCACGGGTGCGCGCAATCCTTCGACGCCGGGAGGCGGGCGTCAAGACGAACACCCAGTATCACGCAGGGAATCTTCGAATGGACCTCGATCGCCACGAAGTCCTGGTCAGCGGCCATACTGTCGATCTGACCCCCAAGGAATTCCAAATTCTCAAGCAGTTCCTCGAATCACCCCGCCGTGTGTTCTCTCGCCAGGAAATGCTCAATCGAGTCTGGGGAGAAGGCTATGCGCTCGAAGAGCATGCGCTCGATGTACACATTCATTCGCTGCGGCAGAAGATCGAACAGAACCCGGCCACTCCGACGTTCCTCTTGACCGTCCGAGGTGTGGGATACAAGCTGCGAGCCTAGCTCTCTCAAGCGGGACGGGCAAGACTGGCGGGAAAAACGCGACAGCGCGATCCGAAAACCTCGAATCCCCCCCGTCTAGCTCGTCCCGCCTTTCCCGCTCGTCGTGCGTCGCTCGCCGATTACAAAGAGTCCCGTCTCGCCGCATCTGGCGCTGAGGGGACGTGGAGTGGAGAAAGTTGCTGAGGAAGGGTGGGGCTAGAAGGACAGATAGTTACAGGAGCCAAAAATCCGTCGGCATCCAACCAGGTACATATTTCCCAGTGACTCCACCTGAACAGGTTTAGTCCATCTGGCTTCCAAGAAATTTAAAGTCCAGCCCCATCCGGAGCGGCGGGTGCGCACTTCGATCAACTGTTTCGTCTGTGGGGCTAGGTCTACGAGGAGAAGCATTCCTCCCGTGCTCTGGTTGAGTGCGAAGGCCTCTCCCTGCCCGATGACGACCGACTTTCCTTCTTTAGCCTCGATCACCTCATATGGACAGAGGCGACGATAGCCCGTACGCGTTTCACTACGACGCCCCGGAGGGATCATCGCAGCCCGCATCTCGGCAGACACTTGGTCGATGTCTATATCTCCTAGCTTCCGCTCCTTCCGTGTGTGCTCTCTAATAGCGAAGCAGTCAGGTTCGAGAGTGTTCGTTGCCATGGTTAGGCCTCCAATCTCCTCGGGTGAGGGGTTATGTTGTAGCGCGGATCATTCATGAACACCTGCTTGTGCTGAATCTTCATAAATAGCCGGCTAAAAGTCATCGGTGGAGACCGGGTGGAGCAGGTCGCGGACGGACAGGATGCCGACCACCGCCCCACCTTTGGTCACACCCAAGTGGTGTGTCTGGTGCCTATTCATGAGGTCTGCTGCTTCGGTGAGCGGGCGGCGCTCTTCAATCCCGATGATCGGACAGCTCATGATGTCTTCGACGGGCATAAAGTAGGATGCCTTATCAGCTCCCACGAATTTCCTCACCACATCCGATTCCGTGACGATACCGATGATCTGGTGATCGTGGAATACTAACACGCTTCCTACATTGCAGACTTTCATCAACTTGGCAGCTTCGACGACTGAGGTACCGGAATCCACTGACACGAGATCCCGTTTCATGAGTTGGCTGACTGTAACCATTGTTCCCCTCCTTAAATTATTGATTATATGTGTTGGCATCAATCTACCAGACAGGCATTGCGTTGCGGTTATAGGTTTGTTACTGATACGTAAATTTCTGCATGTATGGGCACCCCGGTTTCAGCTACCTCGTTCGTTAACACGATCTTAACTGGCGCTGTTTTGCCGACATCAGTATATTTCCGACCTCATTAAATGCATGTTTTGGGCAGACATGAGCGTGATTACCCTTCGCGTGTAGAACAATAGGGGCACAGTTGCAGAAAGGATGGTGTCGATGAGGTGGATGATTGGTGCCTGGACTGTCGCGTTCTGTCTCTGGGCCCTTCCAAGCCATGCCGCTGTTCTAGATTCCTGGGCTTTCACGTCGCTTGGGACGCTAAACGCGTCAGAAACCGTAATCATCAACACCGACACGTTGGAACTCACCGGTGGGGCCTCCTACAGCGGCGTGCTCGATCCAGTCTCCGGTGCAAGCATTTTCGCATTCGACAATATCACCGGCACGAACCTCTCGATCTTCGGGACTCGCACATTGGGGTTGCTGTCGAAGAGCAACCTCGCGTTCAACGGATTAATTGACCTGCTCGGCAGCGGCGGATTGGAGATGGTGGCCGTAGATTCTCTTGCCATCAAGAATCTTGTTGTGGCTGGGAGTGGAGGGGATATTCAATTGCATGCTAACCACTTCACTCTTTCTGGATCAATCACGTCGTTTGATCGTTCACTCAACATCACGAGCGCGACTGATATCGTGGGCATCGGGGTACCCGGTGTTCTAATCGTTCGCGACGGAGCTATCCCTGTCATCAGCCCAGGCAGCATTCTCGTTGTCGCCGACCGAGGGACGGTCGCACCGGTCCCGTTGCCTGCTTCTTTTCTATTTATCGCCACCGGCCTCGTATCTCTTAGTCTGGTGAAACGGCGTCCTGCTTATCGCAAATTAGAAGTCACAGAAATGGTGTCATAAAAGGAGCGTGGTATGAGTGAAGGAAGAGTGTTGGTTGTGGATGACGAAGTGGATGTTAGAAAGTCGGTGCGACTGATCTTGTCAAAGGCGGGATATGACGTGGTGGAAGCTGAGGATGGGGAAGCAGGAGTCAGGGCTATCAAGCGGGGAGACAACCCCTTTGCATTGGGCGCTATCATCTGCGACCTTCAAATGCCGAATATGAGTGGAATGGAGGCGATTCCCTATTTCCGATCCCAGTTTCCCCATGCCTCCGTCATTGTGTTGAGCGGTGAAGTGACGACCGAGAGGGCGAAGGTTCTCCACAAGCAAGGCGTATCCGACATCTTGTCGAAACCGATCAATCAAGTCACATTGCTGGCAGCCGTAAAAAAAGTGTTCGACGCGGGGGGATCGAATGAGGGTGTGAAGGCATGAGGTGAACTCATAGAGCCACACAGGGGTGCTTGACACCGTTGCACCTCACGGGGGTTAGCCGGGAGCCCTTACTCGAATTCATCCCATCCGCTCATGCGGCTACCGAAGACGAGTGTCCGTCGATTGGTTGTAATGATGATCAGACCGCCCTCATTGCCCACCTGCGTGATGCGCTCGTGAACATCGAGCGGTTTTGAGGAGAACTGGCCGAGCAGAGGGCCGAATCCCACGAGTCTCTCGCTGGTCATGGCCACGGACCCGTACTCGTTACTATGCAGCCTGTAAACTTTTTCTCGCACGCCGAGCGCCTCCTTGAACCAAATGCCGTTCGCGCCACGAAATCCATAAAGATGCTTGTCCGTCCTCACCAGGCTGAAGGTGGGCAAGATGCGCCGCTCCAAGACCTTTTCGCGCAGATCGCGGTCGGTCTTGATCCAGGCCAGGGTGCGGCTTGAAAAGCCCAATAGCCGGCGTGAGGTCACAACGATGCCATTAATCCCGCTCGCGCCTGAACCGAGCACCGTTTCTTGGGCATCCAGCGTGATCTCTCGGCGTCCACTCAACGGACTCTTCGCTACGGCAAGGCCCGGTTCGATCCAGACGGCAACCTCGCTTTCCAATTCAAGCGAGTAGGCATCGCCCTGGTATACGCTCCAAGCAAGGGTAAGCAATACCAATTGTGAAGCGATGAGGCGTCCAACGTTTGAAGGCGGTGTACCCATGGGCTCTGTGATTGTACCGTACTTCCGTGACCCGTTGCCGACAAGGAGTCTATGCAGGGGTTTTAGCCAGGATTAAAATGTTACAGATTCCTGATGAAACCGCAACGGCGTAGTGACTGAAGCCGGGTAAGATTAGCCTGGTAAGTTCGGTAGGGTGATCGTAGTCTTCATGCCGTCAGCCCGGTTCTTTGGATGAACGGGTTCTTCTGCGTGTAAGAGGAATGGGGGGATCATCATGATCACGGAACTACGCGCCACGTTTTTCCTCGCGGTGTCTTTCGTCTTCTTCTTGATCATCATCGGTGTGCTCGGGCTCAGCACTTTAATGCAACCTGGTCGATGGAGTGAGCGAGTGAGGTCAGTGGATTGAGCATGCGAACCTCGTCAGGGGTTAAGGCTGAAGGCTGAATGTTTGGGGGTAGCGATGGAACGGCATCTCGATGTCGAGCTGAGCGATCTTAAAAATAAGCTCTTGCTGATGGGCGGCTCAGTCGAATCTCAATTGCAGGACGTCTTGCAAGCATTGACCGAGCGCGACTCGAGCTTGGCGATTCGAGTCGTTGAGAACGATTTGCGGATCAATAGACTGGATCTCGAAATCGACGAGGCTTGCCTGCGCCTGTTGGCGCTCTATCACCCAAGGGCCGGTGATCTTCGATACATCACGACGGCCATGAAGATCTCCATGGAACTTGAACGGATGAGTGATATGGCCGAAAACATTGCCGAACGGGCGATCGAGTTGAACGAAGAGCCGCAGCTTAAACCCTATATCGATATACCGAGAATGGCGGAGTGGACATCCCAGATGGTTAAAGAATGCCTGGATGCCTTTGTAAACAGCGATGTCGAATTAGCGCGAAAAGTTTGCCTGGACGATTTCTATGTCGACGACCTCATGGAGCAGCTTTTCAGAGAACTTGTCTCGTTCATGCTGGAAGATCCAAACACCATCACGCGGGCAACACGCCTTACGTTCATCGGCAAGTATTACGAACGGATTGCCGACCATGCGACGAATATCGCTGAACTCGTCGTCTATATGGTGGAGGGCAAGATTATCCGGCATCTGACTGCAGGATGATGAAAGCTCTATCACAGAGATCGGAGACTAGTCAGAAGGTCAGAAGGAGGGTTGCATGAAAGACAACTCCATCACGATGGCTAAAGCGAAAACAGTAGCGATCGTGGCGCATGACAACAAGAAACAGGATCTCCTGGCTTGGGCCAAATCCAATCGAGAGGTGCTCGCAGGGCATAGGCTCATCGCGACGGGGACGACAGGAAGTCTCCTTCACACGGAGCTGGATCTTCCAGTGGAGCTGCTGCCAAACGGGCCGCTTGGCGTCGACCAACAGCTCGGGGCGAAGATCAGCGAAGGTGAAATCGACGTCCTGATTTTCTTCTGGGATCCGTTGGAGCCGCAACCACACGACCAGGATCTGGAATCGCTGATCGGCATCGCTTTGGTGTGGAACATTCCCATCGCTTGTAACCGGGCCTCGGCGGACTTCTTGATCTCCTCCTCTCTGATGCCGCAAGCGTATCAGCGGCTCGTGCCCGACTATGAGGGGCACAGTAATCGGCTGTTACGTCTAGACGTGGCCTAATACCCCCACTCAATCGTTTTTATTTACCTTGTGTCGGCCTTGGCTTTACCTGTCCGTAACATGGATCGGCGAAGCTTTTAGCTGCCAGGACATAAAGAGGATAATCGGCGACACGATTCAATTTGGTGCGCGCCTGAACAGTTGAAAGGAAGGCATGTACAAAGGAAAGTTATCTCGACTACAAGAATTTGCGACGGAGGTCAGAGCCTTGGCATTTCACGCTGTGGTCATAGGGCTCAGCGCTGGAATCGCCTGGTCTCTCCCAAACATTGCCAGGCAATTCCTGTCGTTCTGGTCTCGTATCGAACAGGAACGGATCCTGCTGCTGAGCATTGAGGTCGGCGTAGCGCTACTGCTCATCGTGATTTCGAATTACCTGTGGCGAGCCTATACAGACCGCCGTCAGGCCGTGATGGCGAGGGGAGCGGGGTTGGTCTCGTTTTTTCCGTTGCATGACCCGGGGGCCGGCAGAAGAATTCGTGAACTCAAACAACAACAGAGCCTCGGTCGAACCGTTCTGGCCATCGGGGTGACCGGCCATGGGACGGTCGTGGACGACAAGGCCGAAATGCACGCCTTACTTGAGACCTGCCTCGAAGCGAAGCTCATCCTTTTGAATCCCTTCTCGGAAGAGGCCGCTCGGAGAGCCCAGTCTCTCTCGCATCCCGATATTTCTTCAGATCGGTTTCGGCAGGAGCTGCAAGACACCATTGCCTTGATCAAACGCTTTCGTGTCAGCGGCAAGGTCATCCGGCTGAAGCTTTACTCAGATCGTCCGCATCTGCGGATGGTGATCCTCGGTGACTATCTCTGGCTCCAGCACTATCACACAGGACTCGACGTACGCTGGATGCCCGAATATGTCTTCCAGCACAACCCCGACCATCATGGACTCTATACGCTCTTCTATCAATACTTCACGAAGCGCTGGGAGAATCGGGAAATTCCCGAATATGACTTCGAGACCGATGAACTGGTCTATCGGGCGGGAAGCGGCAGCGAGTTGCGGCGAGAACCCTTTGAGCCAGGGGACAGGTCAGGGCTGATAGCTTCGGAAGTGTCGTTGTTTGAGCCAAGTTTGGGGTAGTCAACGGTGACCTTTAAAGCTAGGAGGAGGGACTGTCAGGTTATTCGTGAGACGTGAATCGTCAGTGTCCTCCCATCGGAAGAAATGAGATTGCAATAGAGACAGCGATCAGGACGATGATGATCCATTCCAGCACCTCCATGCGGCGGGTGGTCGCGCGGTTCGACATCTTGCTGTAGATGCTCTCCAACGTTTCCAGCTTGCGCAGAATGCTTGCATCCCAGGCTTCCAGGTGGAAACGTTGGGACGCGAGGCGATAGACACGCGCCAGGTATTGGTCGCCTAACAGCTTCAAGGTGTTGGTTACCCGTTCGAAGAGGAGCGCGCCGTCGACTTGTAGCTGCGCGATATGCGTGGTGTCCTTGTCGTGCGAACCGGGGAGCGGCAGCAAGTGTGGTTTTCGAGCGAGGGCTGCATACCCCTCGTCCAGCGCCGCATCAAGCTGTTCGTCGAGCATCCGCATCTCCAAGAGCTCCACATTGGCAAATTCCAGCACAGCCCGCACGTCGTCCATCTCCTTACCGAAGATCACGGCCGAGTGCCAGTCGATGAGCGCGGCGTCGTCGACCCCGTACGAAATGCGGCAGGACGTGGCATCTTGAATTTCCTGGTCTGCGAGCGGTGTCCGTTCGCCGCGAAGCACCTGCGCCAGTTCCGTTTCCCTGCTTTTCCAGATGGGGAGCGATTGTTCCGGTGAATAGGACTCAATCGAGAAGATAATGTAATCCTCCACCTCTTTGGCGATCTTGGGCCGTTCGATCGACGGATGAATCGCCTGAACGAGTTGCTCGACCCGCTTGCGTGATTCCGTCAGTAAGGGCGCATTCTCGTAGAGGGACTCGCTGAGTTCCAGCAGGCCCTCGAAGGGACCGTCCAGCGTAAATCGGTAGGTGATTGTGACGGCGCCGAAGTCATACACCATCACTTCGACCGTAGGGGCGGAGTGATACTGGCCAACCGCAAGGCTTCGTCCCTCTTGCATGAGGCGGAGCGGCGCGGGCCGGTATTCGAAATATTGAGGAGCCCTCGTCTTATGTCGGAGGCGGCTGCGCTCCCTGTCGGCTGTGATTCGTCTGGTGACGTCCTCCAAATTGATTGCCCACCCGATGTCATACGCAAACACCGCATAACAGGTGCCCTTGTTGATCGTCAGTGAAGTGAGAGTAGGCTCGCTCATCGAATTCTTTTTTCCTGAAGCGTAGCAGACAGTGAAGCGCTGGAAGCAAGCGCGAAACATGAAGCGTCCGACTCCGAAACGAAATACGCTTTACGAATGATGCCGTACTCTGCAAGAGCAACGGCTCGGTTAAGGAGAAGACAGCTCCTGTACAACGCCTCGACTATCGTAGCGGATACGCATTTCCTTCCGCAACCGCTCCTTTGTTTTCCCGTTCAGAGCTTTGGCGCCTAGACCAGGATCGATCGGTTGCATGCGTGTCGTAGCTGATCCGAGGGGGCCGGCCTGGGCGGTGGGAATTTCGACTCGCGGGGCGGATTGTCCGGAAGCGGTTGGGCGGTAGATGGCGGTGTCCCCGCCAGGGGACGCGATCACCATATCAGGGTGCCCGTATCGTTGTATCACCTCATCCTTCGTCGTCACACCGATACGAATCCACTCTGGATGATCGGGAGCCGGATAATCAGGCGCCGAGACGCAGGCTGTGAAAAGGCCGAGCACCGCCAACGTCGACGGGAATGTATGCACAAGCGAAAGAAGAAGAACGCGTGCCCGTATGTTTCTCATCATCGAATCTCCCTCGCACGACAGAATTATCCCTACTCCTTCTTGCCAAGTCGATGGAAGTGCCTATTTGACTCGCTACATATTTATAGCACGATCTCTTAACGCCGTTGTTACGAATTTTTGACGATGGATAGATCGGTTCGTAACAGACTCCTGAGACAGTACTGCCTGTGAGGGTGCCGATAACGAGCTGGTAAAAAGAAGACTGCAGCTTCTTCGAACCTGCTCCCGTGACGCGGCATCAAGAATACGCGCTGGAGGTTGGGAAGTAATCGGTTCTTCCTCGTCTGCGAGCCATCGTCCGCTGCACCGCACGCATGCGACAAGGAGGAGAGCGTCAATGGTAGTACGGTATGGGCCAAAAGTAGTCAATCAACCATCTGTGCCGATGCGGGTCTCGGCACGCTCACTGTTGCTGGTTTCATCCGGCACAGTGAGGAAATGTGAAAAGGAGTCGATGATGGCAAAAATCAGAAAGCAAATGGTGAAATGGGGGCTAGCCAGCGCAAAAGTTGGACTGGCGACGGCTGCGATTATGGGAGCGCAATCAGCAATCGCCGGTCCAATTACGCCGGTGCCCACAGCCAATCAAAAAGTGCCTGGTATCTCCTCTCCAAACGTCTTGTCGCCGGAATTTCATGAAGTGACTATAGCACAGGGCAGCACACGGCTGGAGAATCCCTCGCTATCCACCAGTGGTTACTACGGTTACAGCATCGACGGTCCGATGCTTCCCGCCCCCGGTGATCTTCCCGTTACGGGGCACAAGGTTGAAGCGACGAAGACAGAGCCGGATAAGAACACCTATCTCGTATTGAACGGGCAACATGGAGTTGACCCGCTGTACAACTACGGCACGCATTTTCTATTCCAGGGGCATGAGAATGGCGTGAATGGGCAAGGAATTATTACGCGCATCAACCTGGACGCAGACGGCGCTCATCGAGTGACGCTCCTGGCCGAGAATGAGCAGGACGGAACTCCGCTGAGAACGATCGATGGCTCCACGTGGTATCCCTTCTCGGGGCGGTTGCTGTTTTCCGTCGAGCAAGGGGCAAACGGCGGCATCTACCAAGCGACTCTCGATTTCCCGTCCACGGTTGAGAATCTGTTCGGGATCATGGGGCGCGGCGGTTATGAAGGGATACAGGCCGACCAGTCCGGCAGCATGATTATTATCGAAGATGTGGGAGGGCCGACTGGCACTAGCAACAGCCATGCGCGACAACCGAATAGCTTCGTCTATCGGTTCATTCCTAAGGATCCTCGCGATCTGAAGGTGGGTGGAAAGCTGCAGGTATTGCAAGTGACTTCGCTCCGTACGGGCGCGCCGATCGTATTTCATACTGGCCAGTCCGACGCCGACATTCTCTCCGACGACATGTTGGATCTTCATACCTACGGCAAGGTGTTCGACACCAAGTGGATTACTATCCACGATACAGACCTCCAGGGATTTGCTTCCTTCAGTTCCAATGTCTTGGCGAAGGGCGCCGGAGGGACACCGTTTAAGCGCCCTGAAAACGGCCAGTTCAAGCCGGGTAGTGGATTCCGCGAGTTTTATTTCGATGAAACCGGCGATACTAATGCGCTGACGGAAGCAGTTAATCACGGCGGATTCGGGTCAATCATGAAACTGACGATGCAGAATCCTTCGATGGATAGCGGTAAGCTGACCATGTTCTATAAGGGGGATGTGCAACATTCTGGTTTTGACAACGTCGCCTTCGTCACGCCGAATAAGATCGTCTTTGTGGAAGATGCCGGTGATACGTTGCATACCCAGCGTAATGCGCTGGACTCGGCGTTCCTGTTCGACGTCAGGACCGACTACAGCAATTCGGCGAATCAACCGGTCCGCATGTTGGCGCAGGGACGGGATCCATCGGCCACCCTCGATTCTGCGTTCAGCGGCATGCCCGGCTATCAGAATGACGGCGACAACGAGATCACCGGCTTCCATGTGTCTGATGGTGATCCAACCAATCACGGTCTGCTCGGAGCCAAACTTCCTCTTCCTTTTCATTTTGGATGGAGAGTCTTTTACACCGGACAGCATGGAGATAATCGGACGTTCGAAATTTTGCCTGTAGTTAATTGGCCTGTGAACGCGCAAGATTGATCCGTGTCCTCGCTTGCGAATGGGTGAATCGGTGAAGGGTTTTCAGGGAAGCGTAGGTGAGTGACGTGCTTCCTGTTCAGTCAACGTGGCGTGCGCGCCAGAAATGTCGGCGCGCACGCAGTCGCTCCAACACCCACAACATGCATAGTATATTTAATCGATCCCTGGTGACATGTTTTCCGGATGCGGCGCTCGCCCTCCGCCGCGAGATCCTGGTGACTGGTCTTTTCAAATATATGGCAGAGATTCAAGAGATCGAGGGCGGCTATGCCTTTAAATTCCGTCGCTCGGAACTGCTCATCCGGCGTATCGCCGAGTACATCTTGTTCGAAGGGCAGCACTCTCAGCAACTAACGTTCGTACTTGTCGCGGAGTCGAACGACGGTGCTGTGTGGCTACAGATACGAGGATCCGACAGCGAGAAGGAACACATTCGAACCGCCTACACGACCCACCAGATGCGTGTGAGTCCTCTCTCCTAGATTGTTTGTTTGGTTTATTTAGTCTGTCTGGTTTATTTGATTGGACCAGACTAACCAGATAAACCCAATCAACCAAACTAACCAGACAGACTAAACACACCAAATGAACAAGATCATGTCAGAGAGAGGCGACGCTTCGTGGAATGCCAAAAGCGTAGGGAATGTGAACAGACCGATCGCGGCCGGTTACCGAGATTTCACTGATTCTTATGGTTCCCGACTGATCGCTTCCCCGAGGGGGAAGCGCGAACGAAAGATGCCGCAGCTTGAGCGCGCCGGGATATTTTCAGCTTCTGGAAAATGATCCTGATGTAGTTCTTCACGGTCTTATCGCTGAGTTCCATCAATGAGCCAATTTCCTTATTCGTTTTCCCTTCAGCCACGAGTGCGATAACACGCTGCTGCTGGGTAGAGAGGGTCGTCTGCTGAGGCGCAGATGCCTCCTCTTTCTGCAACTGCATGCGGGTCAAGAGAGGCCGCGTAATAGCTGGATCGAGGATCGACTGCCCTTGGGCTACGGCATGGATGGCTTGCTGCAACTCTTCGGTGCTCACGTGCTTTAACAGGTAGCCGGACGCCCCTCCGACGATCGCGGCGAGCACGGCCTCATCATCTTCACAGGAGGAGAGAAACAGCACCCGCGTGCCGGGACAGGAATCTCTGATGGCACGGCAGGCATCTATTCCACTGCTACCGGACAAGCTGATATCCATCAAGACTACATTCGGTTGAAGGCGACTGGATTCAGCAATGGCATCTGTGACGGTAGCCGCTTCGCCGACCACGCTGAAACAGTCCTGTCGACTCAGCATGGTCTGTAACCCCTCTCGAACGATTTCCTGATCGTCCACGATCAACACTCTAATTGGTTTCATGAAGGTATACAGCTATGAGGAACGATTGGTTGAATTGTCGGCCGTGAGTTGTAGAAATGGGCCGCTTCACGAATCAGAATCACACGAGCGCCGGTTTGTTCTTCTTCCACCGGTCGCTTCCGAAGATGGGTGTGCGGCCCCGGTTGGGTTTTGGATAGGGGCGGCGTTGGCGGTTAAAGGCGATGACGCGGTCGATGACATCCCCGCAATGGACGCATCGCAGGGCTGGGACTCTGCTTCCTCCTTCACAGATGATCTCGGGCACTCTCAGACCGGCACAACGGGTGCAGTGCATAATCTCTCCTGATGATAGGGTTGTGGGTCGTGGGGGTACGGTATGGTGTCTTCTCAAGGAAGCTGTAGCCCGGGGCTTGACCCTTCTCCTGGCAGGGAGAAGGGTCAAGCGCGGGGAGCCAGGTGCGTGAGGGGGGCAGCTGGACTCCGATGGGCGGGCAAGAGCGGTGAAAATATCCGGCATTGAATTAATTCCTCGATGGTTGTTGCTCAATGACGGTGAGACCGGGGACGCAGTAGAGCGAATCAGGCTGTACCTTGAGCCTGGCATAGGGAATTTCTTGGTTGCATCGTGTACAGACTCCATACGAATGCCCCTGCAATGACGTGAGCGCCTGCTCGATTCGGCGAAGTTTTTCCACGGCGAGCAATTTCACGGACAAGGCGACATCGATCTCATGCTCGGAGGCGGCTTGATCGAGCAGGTCGGGAAAGGAGTTCTGGCTCTGTGGTGATCAGGCGCGATCAACATGGTTCAATGCGCTTATGTTTGGCATTTACGTCGCCTCCCTGTGACTGTACTTCTACTAGGCTCAAGACACAGGAGGATCAGCAGCAGATCAAATTTGTGTAACGTGTGTTTGGTGCGCGGAGAGAGGTGCTGCCCCCTCCGATAAACGGATCCAGATCCTATATTAGGGTCGACCTGAGCAAGTGCGCACCAGTCGAACCAGCCTGATAGAAAATCCTGTCAGATTCTAAGAAGTTAAGTTGGCGTTAGATTAGGAGGTCGACGAAGGGCACAGGCATGATCACAATACAAAACAAATGTTTTATTGTCCGGCACAAAAAAGGCCAGGGGATTTCCCCTGGCCTTTTCTATTCTCTGCACCCCTCTCGCCGCACTGGCTAAGGGCGCCGAACCTAATAAGGAACGTTATTCCATGAGAAGACATCAGCCGAGCTGGGATCAATCCTCAGCTTGAGCCATTCATTCGGCGTGCTCGTGGAACCTTGCACGGTGATGCGCGTCAGGTTCGGCACCACTTGCGTATGATGGATCACACCGGTGGCGCTTGTCGCATCGGCAAGTGGATGGTCCGTGCCATACACGTGCGAGTCGCCGTTCAGTAACAGTACCGGGCGTCCAAAGGCGATTGCATGATTGGCCAGCGCCTGGACAAATTCATCATAGCCATTGAGTCCATCGCCACCGGCCGCCAACGCTTCGGGATCCCACATATTCGCTTGAAGGGCGATCACCATGGCCGCGGCTTTCTTTCCTTCGTGGAACGCCCTATCCAACCATCGCAGATTGGCCGCGTTGCGTTCCGTCACTTCCTTCTTACGAGCGTCTTCGTTCAGGAAGGACCCACTCCAGGGTAACCCATCGTTATTAGATCCGGGGACGTTCAATGTGACGAACACCACTTTGGACTGCTTCCACATGACGTTCTCGACGAACTGGCCGTCGGTGGGAAACTCCCCCTCAAACTCATTGGCCTGAGAATCCACTTCCTTGCCTTCCGTGCCGGCGCTGCCCAGGGCAAACCCCGGGTTTGGGAAAAACAGGCTGCGAACGGCCGCCAGTTCATTCAATGGAGCACCACTGCTCTTTTCTTTTGTCTTGTGGCAGTCAGTCCATTCATTATCGCCAGGTGTATAGACGACCGGATCCTTGAACTGCTGGAAGATATTAAAGATCCCCTGATTCCAACCGGGGACGGCGCCAGCCGGAATCGGACTCAATCCCGCACCCGTGCACGGCATGCTCCCGGAATGGATATCACCGACGTGGATCACGAGGCGCACATCCGGATCGGTGTTCACAGAGTTGAGGAGGAGTGGCGCCTTAGCAAGCAGCTCGGGGCTATACGGAAAATCTCCAAACACGGCCACCGTCAGCGGCTTGGTGGGAGTAGCCGCGATAGCTACGCTATACAGACAGGACATACTGGCAACAGCCCCAATAACCGCCAGTAATAGACGCATTCTCTTCATGCTAAACCTCCCTTATTGTATGAGAAATTTGGATATAACCAGACACGTTGGCGGAGGTTACTCGTGTCTGGTTAATGTGCCGTCAAGGCAGAGTTAAGATGTGATTACGAGTTCAGCAGGCCAATGCGCGTTAGCAGGCGAGGCAACTCAGGATTACCTCGCAGATAGCAAAGGGATCTATTCGACCTCGTGAAAAATCCTGATCCATCATCCGCGACAACACCGTGTAGATGTCGTTTTCAGAGATATGTCGAAATGTCAAAAACTAGAGGAAACACCGAAAGATTGAACCGTATGTAAGGGAAAGCAACGTATCCAAGTGGTGAGAAAATTTACATGCCAGCAATCTAATATTCCGCTTTACGTAACAATGAATTTGTACGCTATTTATAGCGAGGAACGAGAAGGAGAATCCCAAGAAGTTGGGCAGTCAACAGGTTGAGGCGTTTCTTAGAAAGGAGATGACCCGCTGATGGATGGAACTGAGTACTGTCAAATCCTTGATGGAAGGATCCGGATCAAAATCCCTGAAGTCAAAGGCTCCCACCCAGTGGCCGACGAAATGGAGAGGCTGTTGGCCAATTTGGAGGGTGTGGCCCATGTGAAGGCTAACCCACTGACGGGTAATGTCCGGGTCCTGTTCGATTCTCAGATCATTAGCCACTATCAGGTCTTTGCCGTGATCAACGACTTCAATTGTTTGAACGGGTAGGTTCCGTTGCTCCTCGCTCTCATCATGCAGCCGGTACGTAACACGCTGGAGAGACACGATGAAGGCACGAAGTCGTCCCGTGTACCGACAACAATAGTCGGAGAAAGATGAGAAATTGTTATGAGCATCACGTTCCAAACACAGACAGAGAACTTTCAGATTTCCGATGCCGGAAGGCAAGAGGAGCAAAGCGACGGAGTAGTGCAATACAACATCGGAATGCTGTATTGCGAAGGATACGGCGTCACGCAAGATTACGCGACGGCACGACACTGGTGGGCGGAAGGCGCTACTCAGAGCAACGCGTGGGCACCGTACCGCATCGGGATGCGGTATCAGAACGCACAGCATTCACCGGAACCTCAATGAGGAGCTTTATAAGTAAGAGATATCTGTCTATCGCTGTGTTGATCCTCGCGCTCGGTGGCCTGGTGGGGTGTGACTACGAAACACGTGCAGTTGGAGGTGCAAATTCAGTCCGTGCGGTGAAGATGAATCAGGACCTTCGCGATCTCTGGCTCGGGCACATCTATTGGGTGCAGCACGCCGTATTGTACAACGCGGCGAAGAGTTTGGCGGAGAGGGATGTCGCCGAGAAAGAAGTCGTGGCCAACGCCAAACAGATTGCGAACACGGTTACACCATTCTATGGTGAAGCAAGGTCTGGGCAGCTCTTTGCCTTACTGGTCGGCCATGTAGCTGCGCTCAAAGAATACTCCGAGGCCACCGTCGCGGGGAATACGCGCCTGCAGGATGCTGCACTGACCGGCTTGGCATCCAATGCCGACCATCTGACGAAAGACACCGTTCCGGGCCTAATCTCGGCGCATGTAGCGAACCATGTCCTCCAAGTCAATCAGTACAAGAAAAAGGAGTATGCGAAGCTAGAGGAAACCTGGCCGATGATGCGACAACACGTCTATCTCATTGCGGATACGCTCACGACGGCATTGGTGAAGCAGTTCCCAGACAAGTTCTCATGACTGGTGAGTGACGTCGTCGCCTGCGTCGACTTCGAGGGGTTGCGCAGCATGGTCGGCTGCGAAGATCGGTGATGCGGGCAGCTGCCCGCATCGTTCCTGTGTTGCCCAGACACTCAATTCCGCGGATTGGGCAACAAGACGTTCCGCGTGCATTTTCAACGCGGAAGGGCAGTGGACATTCAAATGTTTGATAATGAGAAGAGGGGAGGGTAAGGGTTTGCGAGTGATTTTTCATCACGTTCTACTATTGGGAGGAGTCACCATGTTGATGGTGTCACAGACGGCCATGGCCGGATTTTTTGATTTCTTTAGTTTCACGACCTCTCCCCCCATCTATGGTCGCCCGTTTCCCATTTGAACGGCGGGAACGACGCTACAGATCGATTTCCAAGTAACTGGACGGAGAGCTGGCTGGAACATCATCGTGACGTTCGATCTTGAAGAGGATGCCGATCGCGCAATTGTGTTCAAGCTGTTGGGGCATCTACTGTAGGCGGACAGCAGTTATAATAAAAACGAACCGGGTATCGACACGTCTGTGCGCCTGGAGATCGAACGGTTCGATGTTGGTGAGAAGCGTGCGGAAGCTGGTGCTGAGGATGTATACGAATATACAGGGAGGACTCCAGTCAATTCGATCGAGCTTCCCCGCACCCATACCGGCCTTGTGTATGCGAGAGAGATGCATCCTCAGGGAGTAGCCGCCCATGGACATCGTTTCTTTGAGAGAACACTAGGACTTCTTATGTTTCAACCTGGCAAGTATCGGATGACGGTCACAGCTCTCAATAATATCCCAGAGATTAGCTCGCTAAAGACCAGCGCTAGTATTCTGTCGTACAGTAAATAGGGAAAATGCAAAATGGCAACACTCACCGTCAGCAGCGCTGGCCCTGGAACAGCCGTAAGTGGTTCAACCCCTGGGTAAAGCCACCGGTGTTAACAACCATTCCACGTCCATGATCAGAATCACACGAGCGCCGGTTTGTTCTTCTTCCACCGGTCGCTTCCGAAGATGGGTGTGCGGCCCCGGTTGGGTTTTGGATAGGGGCGGCGTTGGCGGTTAAAGGCGATGACGCGGTCGATGACATCCCCGCAATGGACGCATCGCAGGGCTGGGACTCTGCTTCCTCCTTCACAGATGATCTCGGGCACTCTCAGACCGGCACAACGGGTGCAGTGCATAATCTCTCCTGATGATAGGGTTGTGGGTCGTGGGGGTACGGTATGGTGTCTTCTCAAGGAAGCTGTAGCCCGGGGCTTGACCCTTCTCCTGGCAGGGAGAAGGGTCAAGCGCGGGGAGCCAGGTGCGTGAGGGGGGGCAGCTGGACTCCGATGGGCGGACAGAGTGTTACAGGTCTCCGGCATCGAATTAGTTCCTCGATGGTTGTTGCTCAATGACGGTGAGGCAGGGGACGCAGTAGAGCGAATCAGGCTGTACCTTGAGCCTGGCATAGGGAATTTCTTGGTTGCATCGTGTACAGACTCCATACGAATGCCCCTGCAATGACGTGAGGGCCTGCTCGATTCGGCGAAGTTTTTCCACGGCGAGCAATTTCACGGACAAGGCGACATCGATCTCATGCTCGGAGGCGGCTTGATCGAGCAGGTCGGGAAAGATTTCTGGCTCCATGGTGATCAGCTGCGACATCATGGTTTCGTGTGTGAGGACCGCTCGAAGTCGAATGAGTTCGTTATGAAGGTCCGCATAATTCTGGCTCTTTCGCATGGAGACGTTCGGGCGCTTCGATGGAACAATTCTCAGGACATGGTTCGATGAGCTCATGTTTGGCATCTGCGTCACCTCCCTGTTGTGCTACTTCTACAAGGTCTAATGCACCGGACGATCAGGGGCAGATCAAATTCGTGTAACACCTATCTCGTTATTCGTGCGTGATTCGCGAGACTTGCGAGAATAGCAAGAATAGCGGGACGAGTGAGGCGTCCTGAAGGCTGAGGTGTTCATGGATGATGAGGGCTGCGCGCATGGAGGGGGAGTCTTGTCTCTGAGAGAAAGAAGTTAACAAACTTGTAACATGCCAGTGTGTCAGGCGTAATGGCGCAGGCTCATGATGTTGCGAAGAAATGATGACGGGCCTGGAAGAGGGAGTTCGATTGGCTGCCACAATGATGAAAAAATTAGTTGTACTGACTTCGTGCGCGTTGCTGTGTGTGACAGCTGGCTGTGTGCGTCCTTCGAAGTTCATCGACATTACGTGCGGGAAAATGCCTGGCGAGACGCTGCTCGATCGAGAAGCGGCGATTCAATGTCAACAGTATCGACAAGACGAAGCAGCTACTGCTGTCTACAACGAGGCGACCTTGCTCCTGATGTCGTACCGGGCCTGTTTGGAGAAGTACGAGCAGGCGCCGGCGCGGGCCCGCGAATATTGCGGACAGTATGGAAAAGCGCTGCAAGATATCGGACTGCAAATCAAAGAGCCTCTCGATGCAGGTTCCCCTACAAAAGATTCGGCTCGAACTTCAGGGAAGCCCAAGTAACCAGGCCGAGGGTGAGCGAAGATCTGAAGTTCTTATCTGAGCCGCAACCTTATCCTTCCAATAATCCGGGGTAGACAGTATTTCCTCTACGCGGTTCTTGAGCATAAAAAAACCGTATCAAACGCCGCGTCTATTTCGGCCTCTGATCCAGTGGGTTTTTCAGAGGGCTCACAACAATCAGGTTGCCCCATTGTTTCCGGCGTACAGTACGCACCTTCTGACTGATTGGAATGGCCGGAGAATAGCTGGGCGTCTTCTATCGTCCGGTATGCTTCCCACGGAATGCCGGCGGGATCTTGTATCCATGACTTGTCCGACCGGGCGTAGCAGCAGACGGTTTGGCTTTCCTCGACCTGGATGCCAAGGTGATCGACGCCATTTTTCTTTTCACGTGTGGATATCGCGAAGTTTACACGGGGGTCTTCGAGCAACCATTTGGCGTAATCAGTCTTCGTTTTGACCGGCTCTGCACCGAAGAGGGCACTGTAGAAGCGGATGGATTCATCGAGTGTTTCAACCCCAACATGGATATGGAAACGTTTCATGATACTTCCTCCTCTTGCTGGCAACAGTGTGAGAGTTCAATGATCGAGCAGTTCCGCTTTTTATCGTTGCGGATGCTGGAAAATTCAACGCAGTAGCAATCCTCGACCATGTAGCGAATGAGCCCTAAAAAAACTCGAAGTTAGCGCTGTAGATCACAGATCTGCCTTCCCGTCGCGACAGGACGAGACCCGCATGGCTCATATGCGACAGGTGAAACGACAGCGTATTATGTGGAATTTGTAAGGACGTGCTCAGTTTACCGACCGGCGAGCCTGCAGGGCCATATTCGACGAGCAAACGAAACACACGCAGGCGGGTTTTCTGCGACAGCGTACTGAAGGCGGCAAGCGCTTGATTAGTGTCCATATGTCCAGGCTGCTAGACATATTAGGGCTTAGTCAAGTACCGATGTCTAACTCAAGCGAGACGAGCGAGAAAGGCATGACATGAAGTTCGAAGTTCCGGGTTCGAAGTTCTGGAAACCTCGAACTTCGAACAGTCGTGCGTCTCACTCTTCTCGCTTTTCGCGCAAGTCTCGCTGTTCTTAGCGCGCCCCTGTCTGACAGTCCCGTGGTTCCCAGCGTTGGGACCGTCGATCTTGATCGAAATACACACGATAGCCTACGCATCGAGAGTTCCCTGCCAAGAATTCGTAGTCCCACACCTCGCTTCCAGTCGGTAGTTTCTTGAGCCGCTGGGGGTAACCGAATCGGCGGATCAAGTCGTCCTGGGCGATCTTGCCGATACTGGCTTCGAATTCATCCACACGAGGATGACTGCAAGACAGAAGGAGCAGTAGGAGGAAGCTCGGGAGAAGGCACCATGTCACGCGGCTGGTCATCGTCACGATAGGGTGCAGCAACCGATTACAATTGTCGGTGAATCATGCGGCGTCGGCGAGAAGAAATCAAGCGGCAGTCAAGGGTGGCAAGGATTCGTCCGTGGGATACCTTAGTGGGAGTCGAAAGGGATCGGTGGGCGTCTGGTAGCTTGCCAGACTCTGTTCGATGGACTGATGGCACCAGGCGGTCAGTTTATGCCGATTGCCGGCTGAGCTTTCGATGGGATCTGTATATGACACCTGTGCCAGCGTGGCCGGCTGATCAAGGACACTCATGATCGATACGATCAATGACTGACTGCCGACGATGGGGGTATCGGTGCCGAGTGAGCCGTCGAGCCTGCTGTAACGGATTCCGACAGGCCAGATCAGCGCCTCGGCTGCGATGGCCGACTCAAGCAATCCTGAATGGAATGCGTGAACGGATGCGCTGTCGGTTCTGGTCCCGTCAGAGAAGAGCGCGATACAGTCTCCACGCCGAAGAAAAGTGTTGATGGATTTGGTCACGCGGACCAACTCACGTGGACTGGTTCTTTTGAAAAAGATTGTACCGGTTCGGATGGCCATCCACCCGACCAGCGGCCATTGCCGCACTTCCGCCTTGGCCACGAACCGCACTCGCCGACAGGCGTTCATGACCAGAATGTCCATCCATGAAACATGATTGGCGACAAACAGCACAGACGACACTTTCCCCGGTGGCGTCTCGCCGCGCAGGTTCACACGAACTGACAAGACATCTAAGACTTCGCGGCACCAGCTCTCAATATTCACGTCCCGCTCGAAGGGTCGAAGGTGAGGGAAGACGCAGCCGATAAGGAGCAGTCCTTTCAGCAGCTTCAGGACGAGTCGGCTTCCTCGTTGCAGCTGGGTTATGCAGCCGGTGCGTGGATTTGGCATGGCGCTCCCAAGAAAGGTTTGGCAAAGATCAGCTTGCCCATCTGTATCAAGCTTGGACCGGCTATGTAACAGAAAGGTCAACACTCTGTGAAACAAGAGTTAATTAACTGGGGAAGGAGCGCAAAGGGGTGAAATACAGTTCCTAGCCCGCATTATTCATGACGGTTCGTGGCGAAATCGCGTAGTCGCCAAGCGAGACAGGCGCGCGGAGCTGCGAGGGAGGGAGGCATACTTGAAACAGTATGTTGACCGACCGAGCGGCGAGCCCGCCTGCCTGGACGCCGGGCCACCGCTTCCAGGCTTGTCGCAGCGGCGAATCTGCGATTGGAGCAGAAGCGTTCATGAATAATGCGGGCTAGATTCAGTCGGACGCGTTGAGGTCTTTGAGTTTGTATCCCAGGGATTTGACCGAGATGATGGCGTCCTCGAGTAACAGGATTTTGAGTTTCAGCCTGCGGATATGCACGTCCACGGTCCTGGTGGTGCCGTAGTAGTCATAGCCCCAAACGGTATTCAAGAGGACGTCGCGGGTCAACACCCTGCCCGGGTGCCGCAGAAGTTGTTCGAGCAATCCAAATTCTTTTGCGGTCAAGGGGATCTCTGCGCCGTCGAGCAGGACTTCATGTCGCGAAAGATCCAACAGCAACGGTCCATATGCATAGGATGTTTGTTTTGGGTCATCGGTTCGCTCCAATCGTCGGAACAGAGCCTTCACCCGCGCGACCAGCACTTTTGGGCTAAAGGGTTTGGTGACATAGTCATCGGCTCCCAGCTCAAGACCGATGATGGTGTCGGATTCTTCGGCCTTGGCAGTCAACATCATGATAGGGAGCAAAGCGGTATCCAGCGAAGTGCGGATCTTCTTGCAAATTTCCAATCCGTCCATCTCGGGGAGCATGAGATCCAGAATGACCATATCGGGGCGGTCGGCTTTGACCAGCTTGAGGCCTTCGACACCTGTCTTCGCGATCGTTGGTCGAAACCCATCTTTTTCAAGGTAGAGTTTCACCAAGTGGGCAATGTCTGCCTCGTCTTCGACGATCAGTATTTTCTTTGGTGTAAGGGACGGCATGTCTGTATCAGTGATTGAATTCGATGGTTGGCACGATTAAACGATACTCCATATACATCGCAGGGTATCCCACTGATGTTACGGGTACATTACAGATGAGTAACAGATGGTGACATAGTTTGCCGCTGAGCCAGATATCTTTCGGTGGCTTTACCAGAGGGTCAAGCGATGAGGTCGGTATGGAAGTGCTTGAAAGTCCGAGTGAGTTGTACTGTGCAAGGTCTAAAAAGTGAGGTAATGGCGGAATACCGTGACAATCTCTGAGAAACAGAGAATGGTTATCTCTTCTCCAGACTGGTTGGCGGAGGGGGCGAGATTTGAACTCGCGGACCCCTTGCGAGGTCTCCAGTTTTCAAGACTGGCACGTTCGGCCGCTCCGTCACCCCTCCACGCAATCTTATCAAGTATTTATGCTGTACTCTCGATACGCTGTCTCTCTAGTGTTGTGAATAGCGTTGTGCAATTCCTCACGAGCCCCTCGACGGCATCCGCTTTCCGGTTTGGCGATACATGGGAATAACGTTGGACCAGCGAAAGAGTCGCCCACCTGCCCAATTCCTGAACCGTCCGGAGATCCATTCCGTTCTCTACTAGACATGTGGCGAAGGAATGCCTGGTCGTATGCGGCGTCACGCCGGTGAGACCCGCCCGCTGGCACGCCTCATGAAACCCTCGGATCGCATGATACGGTTTTCCGTTGAGCTTGGCAAAGACAAATTCGCTGCGCTTGGGAAGTCGGTTCAGGGCCGACAGCACCACAGAACTCAACGAGACGGTGCGACGGCTAGGTACTGTACAACGAGAAGTTCAGCCAAAATGGTAATCACGTCTTATGGGCCGGTGACAGCGGTGCGGCTGGATCACGATGCTTGAGGGGGTGTTCGTGTGCATCGGGTTGCTCGTTCATGGTTGGCCCTCCTTCTCCTGCGTCGTCATGTTGAGTTGTTTTGAGATAGTATCGAGACGCTCAACCACGCGGTCTAGAGCGGCACCCAAGACGTAAACAGCCAACAGACCGATCCAGGCCACAGCGGCAAAGAGCAACCATAAGATCGTTTGCGGGCCGATCGGGGTGTAACTCAGTCCGTATCCCAGACCCACGATGATGAAAATCTGACCCAACAAGAATAGGCCAGCACTCCTAGTCGGTCTGTGAGCCATGATGGCCTTCCTTTCTTAGAAGGTATCGAGCCATCATTGCACCTTCAGGCTCAGTCGATTTTCTCGCGTTGATGGCGGCAATCATGGGTCGGTCTCCCCGTTAGATATTCAGATCACTCTTCGCGGCATTCACCAGTAAGTCATAAGCCTTTTTGGCTACAGCCAGACGCGAATCTAAATGCGGTGCTCTACTTCGCATAGACTACGACGATCATGCGGTACTCCTCTTCAATGCTCCGCCTCTACAGATTTACTGCGTGGATTAATCAAATCATGAAGTTTACTGCGTGGTTCAATCCTATCAGGAAGGCAGTAGAATGCTTTCTCCCAACTGCCATCGGGTACCTCGACAGATACCTTGTCAGGAAATTGCGTTTTCAAATTTTTGAAGTTGGGAGTACTCTCCGCGTCCTTAGCGGCTTCTTTCCAGAGGCGCTCTCGCATATCGACACACTGAGCGCGTTTCTCAAAGGCCGAATGGACCTCCCACGTTACTTCGTCATGGGTCTTGCCCTCACTCGTACTAATTAGGCGGTGTTTAGTCCAAGCCACCCAGCTGCAGTCGGCTAGAGCCTCGCCGACAGATATGGTCATCAGAGAAAAAATGATATAAGCACCTGCTAACTTCTTCATAGCTCGATCCTCCTCCAGACTCACCCCACCAATGCTCCCACCGTTGTTTTCAATGCCCTGGCCAGTCGTCGCAATGTATCGAGCGTCGGGTTGGCCTCTGTGCCAGTTTCTAACTGGGCAATGTACGCCTGCTTCATCTTCTTGGTACGACTAGCCTTGTTCATTTTTGCTGAGGCGGAGGCTTTCGTGGGTTTGGGCATCGCGTCCTTTAGCCCAGTGTGCCTGTCGCGGTCCCCTCGATGGAGAGGTTAGCCCGCATTCGATTCATCCTCGAAGTACAAGTAACCGCGAAACTTATTCGCCTCTTCGTGGACTGCGAGGCGCAGTCTTTGGGCCTCGGGTTCGATGGCCGCAAGCCGTTTTTGGAACTCAACCATGGCGATGTAATCTATGTCACCATCGGGATCAAGGCAGTGGACGATACCGTGGTGGCTGAGAAAATTTCGCTCTTCCTTGAATGCTTGAAGTTCTTTAACAAGGGGATTGTTGTCACTCAGTTTCTTGAAGGACTCTATCAGCCTCTCCAGCGAAGAGTCGGCATAGTCCTCGCCGCTCATCTTGAAGGGTATCTTGTGCCCGATGCACTTTTTGGCCAACTCCAGAGCTTCAGCAATGTAGAGCTTCAACTCTTGTTCAACGAGCTGACACCCTGCCAAGGCTTGAGCAACTTTCACAAAAAATTCGTCGTCGTTGGCTCTCATATGCGGGCTAACATAACGTAGGTGCCGGGGTGGTGCAAGGATGGAGGTCGTGACGGCGATCTCTCCATCATGTTGCGGGCGGCGGAGTCCAGGGGCTCGAAGTCGTGAGACTCAGCATAGTGGGTACATTCATGGCGATCGGCATTGCCGGGTTATCCTGTGAACGTGCAAGTACCTCAGCATGGTGAGTGACGTTTCGCACGATCTGAGGTTCGTCGTTTTTGCTGAGAACCTCGAACCACTTATTCATCGCAATGCGCAGTTCGCCCGCCATTTCCCTCACGTCGAGCTGAAGGACTTTGCCTTGCGGCGTTTGGTTGATACAGCGATGCACAATCCCCACGCCGGGCTGACTGAACGCGAACGCTGCATATTGACTTTTTTGCTTGGCGTCTATAGTTCGGCCTTGGTGGAGAATGATACAACGCATCTGATACCAGTCTTCGGCGCTTATCGAATGATCCGCTAAATACCGTTCACACCATCCTCGATATTCCTTCCCTCCAGTTGTTCCATCATCCGTTTCCATGGCAGCGCACACATCGGGAAGAACGAGAACAATATGCAGTAATGCCCAATAGCATTTGCTTTGAACACATCGCTCGATCTCGTCTAGATACACTTTGAAAGTGTTCTCGAACCATTGGCGGGTCATGACAATTCTCCTTGTTTCGCGCCCTGGACTATGAAGCTTTTCAATCACACCCATGAGCTGTTCAAACCCTTCAGTGTGTTTCTCGTAACCGGGGTTCCAATTCGGTGACCACACGCTGAAGCCGTTTCCCCATACAGTCAGTACGATAAAATTCCCGTCAGAAAAGGTATAGGTGAGTAGGGATTCACGTTCCTCGTGGGGAACAGAGACTCCCACTCCCGTGGCCATAGCGAGAGGATCAAGTTGCTTCCGAAGTCGCTTGAGATGAAGGCGGGTCTGAAAAATTGCTTTTCCTGGCAGATCAAAGAAGAAGTAGAAAATAAAGAACAGCGAGACGGCGATGAGCACTGACAAGAGGGGATTCATGTCACAACACGGTTCTCACCGGGGGCCGTCCGATCGATTGTCGGGTTGGGGCGCTGACCGAGCATGCTGCCAATCGACTTGACGAATTTGACTCCGAAGGCTGCCTCTTCTTGGGCCACTCGAATATCCTTCTTGGGGATTCCCCTCTTGCGATTCTTCGTGTGAACCTTCTTTTCAGATCCAGGCATCTCAAAACTAAGAGCCTTTTCGTGCATGAGATCATTCCTGGCTTCGCGAAAGCGCGTGCAGCCTGCTAGGTTGTTTTGATCGACAATGCCTAGAAGCTTGAGTTTCTCTTCATATTTGAAACGATCAATCTTCTCGTCATAGAAGGCTTCGCCCCACCGCGCACGACCGATCAAGCTTAATAGTGCCTCCAGATACATGCCTGCGAATGCGATGGCGATGAGGCTCTGCTTGAATGACCTGCGTTCAGGGTCCGAGGCGAGGATGTAGCCAGGTTGGCCATCAGGTTTGGGAGTGCGGTGAGTATTTAACTGGCGCGTCGATTCCGCCAACGCCTCTTCGGCGGTAGCAAGGTAGACGCTAAAGTTGGTAAAAACTGAGGCCATAGGGAGGACTACTCCGCTCTTTTAACTGCTGATACTGACTGGGAAAAGTGTTGTGATTTACGTTGTGGAATGAGCGTGGAAAGCGGTTGAAACCTGTAGAAAGTAGTGGAAGGAGTCACACGCTATTCCCCCAGTGTTCATGCGGTGTTGCTCATGCTTTCGAGAGATTACGCGAGAGGCTCAGAAAAGTTTTCAAGACTGGCACGTTCGGCCGCTCCGTCACCCCTCCGTGCAGAAGAATCATCGGACGTCAATGGTCAAACGTCAAGTGTACGAGAAGAAAGATTCCACAATCGTACTAGGATATGACGTTGATGTTCTTGTCTTAAGACTTTGCGATCTGCGCTAGACCTCCCATGTACGGACGTAGTACCTCAGGGATCGACACCGACCCATCCGGTTGCTGGTAGTTTTCGAGAAGGGCCACGACCGTGCGTCCGACTGCCAGTCCCGACCCATTGAGGGTGTGAACGAATTCTGTTTTGGTTCCCTTCTTCTCGACGGTGCCCTTATAGCGAATGTTGGCCCGCCGGGCCTGAAAACCTTCAAAATTGCTGCAAGAGGAGATCTCCCGATAGTGGCTCTGCGAAGGAAGCCAGACTTCGATGTCGTAGGTCTTTGCCGCAGAGAACCCCATATCGCCGGTGCAGAGGGTGACGACTCGGTAATGTAGGCCTAAGCCCTGCAAGATCGCCTCGGCATGGCCGGTCAGACGTTCGAGTTCTTCATACGACTGTTCAGGTTTTGAAAATGCGACCAGCTCAATTTTATTGAATTGGTGGAGGCGAATGAGCCCTTTGGTTTCTTTTCCATAGGATCCTGCCTCGCGGCGAAAACAGGGGGTGTAGGCCGTATACCTGATCGGCAGCTCGCTTTCGTTAAGTAGCTCGTCACGGTGGAGATTGGTCACCGGTACTTCTGCAGTCGGAATCAAGAAATAATCTTCGTCCCGTAGGCGAAAGAGATCCTCCTCGAATTTAGGTAGCTGGCCGGTTGCGGTCATGCTCGACCGATTGACCAGGAATGGGGGGAGAACCTCCCGGTAGCCGTGCTGTGTTGTGTGAAGGTCGAGCATATAGTTGATGAGTGCCCGTTCGAGTCGTGCGCCGGCCCCCGTCAGGACCGCAAATCGTGCGCCGGTGATTTTTGCCGCGCGGTCGAAGTCGAGAATACCGAGGGCTTCGCCGAGTTCAAAATGGCTCTTGGCCGGCGCAGTCAAAGTGGGCGGGGATCCCCACCGACGGGCTTCAGAATTACTGCTCGCGTCTTTTCCTGCAGGCACCGATACATGTGGAAGATTCGGAATACGGAGATTCAGGTCGGTCAGGGGCTCTTCGACCGCTCGCAGTTCATCTTCGATTGCCTTGATCCGTTCGCCGATTGCCTTCATGGCAGACATGGAGGCATCAGCCGGTTTTTTCTCTCGCTTCAGCGTGGCAACCTCGTCCGACCCTTTTTTAAGTTCGTGGCGGAGTTGCTCGACCTGGCTCGCCAAGGTCCGACGTTGTTCGATCAGTGTGTGCAGTTTATCCCAGGGGACGTCGGCGCCACGAAGGCCAAGCTGTTCCCGGATGGGGTCTAAATTGTCGCGGAGTGTACGGAGATCATACATCGTGGAATGCTCCTGAAAGCGGCTGGAATCTAGCATCGAGATAAGGGTTAGTCAATCAATCGGGCCGTGATAATCGGTCTTGGCAGGCCTGTTTTGTCCCGTTGACAGGAGCAGGCGGATCGAGGACCATATCCCGATGCGCAGGGTATTGAATCCGCCTAATCCTTTCGAATCACAGCACCGGGACTTCTTGGAGCCTGCTCCCCAGGTGCAGGTGCAGATGTTTGAAGATGGAACGCGTGAGATTCTCAGTCGAAACGAGAGTCCCGATTTGCCGTTTCGGTGGAGCCTCAATCCCTATCGCGGCTGCTTCCATGCCTGCGCCTATTGTTACGCGAGACCGACCCACGAGTATTGGGGATTCGGCGCCGGGACTGACTTCGAGTCTAAGATCATCGTGAAGCGGGAGGCCGCGACTCTGCTCCGCCGGACGTTCGAGAAATCTTCATGGAAGGGTGAGTTGATTCACTTCTCGGGGAACACCGATTGTTACCAGCCATTGGAAGCCTCCCTGGAGTTGACGCGGGCCTGCCTGGAGGTCTGTACCGAGTATAGAAACCCGGTCGGGATTATCACGAAGGGGTTGTTGGTGCTGCGCGATCTGGACCTGCTGTGCCGGTTGCAGCAGGAGGCATCGGTTCATGTGTATTTCAGTATCCCGTTTTCAGACGATGAGGTGGCGCGTAAGGTCGAACCCCATGCGCCTTCCAGTCGGAAACGTTTCGAGGCGATGGCAACATTGGCACAGGCCGGAATTCAGACCGGCATTTCGCTTTCCCCGATCATTCCCGGTCTCAACGATGAGGACATACCCGATCTGTTGGCCCGTGCGAAACAAGCAGGAGCCGTGGAGGCAATGGGGACGTTGCTGCGTCTGTCCGGCTCCGTGGAGCCGGTGTTCATGGAACGAATGGCTGAGGCATTCCCAGATCGAATTGCCAAAATCACGAGCCGGATTCGGGACGTGCGTGGCGGAGCAATCAGCAAGGGGGCCTTCTTCGAGCGCCATCGTGGTGCAGGCCCCTACGGGACCATGATCGAACAATTGTTTGAAGTCTCCAGGCGCAAAGTGGGATTGTCAGTGCTGCGCGATGAGACAGTTCCCGCCACTTTTTGCAGGCCGGGGATAGAACAGACGATTCTATTTTGACGCTGGACAGGGAAGGGAGCGAAGATGAAACATAATCCGGGCTTTCTCAAGATGGTCGATGCGGCGCGAACAAGAGTCAAGGAATGTACAGTGGCCCAGGCGAAGACCATGCTCGATCGTGGTGAGGTCGTACACTTTCTTGATGTCCGTGAGGACCGCGAGTTTGCAAAGGACCATGCGAAAGGCGCTCGTCATCTGGGAAAAGGGATTATCGAGCGCGATGTGGAAACGCTCATTCCCAATAAAGGGGAGGCCATTCTGTTGTATTGCGGAGGCGGCTACCGGTCGGTCTTAGCGGCGGATGCGCTTCAGCACATGGGCTATACGAATGTGCAGTCGATGGATGGGGGAATCACAGCCTGGCAGGAAGCGGGCTATCCGATGGAGCGTTGATGGGACCTCAGAGAGGCTGAGGTCCCATTCACATTGGATGTTAGCTGGGGCTCGGGAAGGTTACTTGCTGTTGACCCGATCGAATTCCTTGATCACCTGTTCGGTGAGATCGATGGTGTCCTTGCTGTAGATCACAATCTTGACCGTTTGTTCGCTGCCCTTATCGACAACAAGGGCAAACCCGCCTTTTTCCGCTACGGCCTTCGTGGCCGATGAAATTTTCTTCATATATTCATCGACCAATTCCTTCTGCTTGCCCTGCAGTTCCTGATTGAACTCCTGCGCGCGTTTCTGAAACTCCTGCACTTTGGTGCGGAATTGTGTCTCTTTTTCTTTCTTCTCGGTGTCGCTTAACTTCGCGGCTTGCTCCTTGAGTGTCTTCTCCGTATTACGCAAGTCCTCCTCGTCACCGGACAACAACTTCTGCCTGGTGGAGACGTATTCCTTGAGTCCGTCTAAGGCTTTTTTGCCCGCTTTCGATTTCTCTAAGACGGCTTGAGGATCGACGACACCCATCTTGAAGGCCTCGGTAGCCTGTGCGGCAGGAAGAAATGCGAGTAACAATATGCCTGCTGCGACCAAGGAAAGGGTGGCCCGCCCCACGAGGGCTCTCGTTGTATGCATAACACGCGCTCCTTGTTGGTTATTGATGCGACCAATGTAACCGTTACGAAAACGACGCTCCCCGCACCGGCCTACTCCTCCGAAGTACCCACTTCGGCTGCGAAGACCGGAAGCGCGGGGTATTCGGCGAAGGAGAATAACTGGGGGGGCAGATCCTGTCAAGGGATTGGGCTGGCCGAAGGTTAGACAAAGTATCGGCTGGTGTCGAACTTATACTCAGTATTGTCGATCAAACGGACAATGCTATGGCGGAAATCCCCGCTCTCATCTTTCTCGGTTAGATCGACCTCACGCCCTTGATCGACCGTGTTTCCCTGGGGATCGGTGATGACTCTGACGAACGGTCGTTCGGCGGTTGTCTTATCTGTAGCCGGTTTGAGCACGACCGCCAGTTCACTGGTTTCCAGCATCACCAAGCTCCCAATGGGGATAATGCCGACACAGTTGACGAATAGCTTGAGCAGCACCGGGTCAAATGCCTTCCCGGACTTTGAGAACATCATGTTCAATACTTTCGACGGAGACATGGGTTCCCGGCGATACACGCGGGAGGAGGTCATGGCATCGTAACAGTCTGCGATCGTGAGGATGCGACCGGTCAGCGAGACAGTCCAGGGGACGGTCAGCTTTGGATAGCCTGAGAAGTCCAGGTTCATGTGGTGCTCGAAAGAAGCCGCCGCCATCCTGCCAGGAAGATTCGTGATCCCCCTCAGCTTCGAAAGGCTCAGGACACCCTCCGTGGGGTGATTGCGCATGGCTACCCAGTCTTCATCGGTAAACTCACCAGGCTTGTTCAGAACTTCAATGGGAATGGTGGATTTCCCAATATCATGGAACAAAGCCGCAAGGCCCAGGTCGGCCAGTTCCGTTTTCGGATAGCCGGCTCGATTGGCGAGTGCAATGGACAGTAACGACACGTTGACCGAATGGTTATGGGTGTACTCATCGTGGCAACGCAGGGTCGTGAGACCAAGGACTGTCGCTTCATCGTCCATCATGAGGTCGACGATATTTTGGATTGCCCGTTTCGCCTGTTTGAAGCTGACCGTTCCTCCTTCGCGGGATGCTTGCGTTATGGTTCCGACTGATCCTGCCACATTGGCATAGCCGTTCTTGACTTTCATTTTCCGTTGCAGATTTAGGTTCGCGTCTTTTGCGCCGTTCGATCCCGCGCTTCCTTCCGTTCCGAATCTTTCTCGGACGTCCAGTTGCCGCGGTTCTTCTAGTTCAATGCCGGTGATTTCCCGGGCGGTAATTTCGTCCCGAAGGTCTCCGATGGTTTTGGTATGAGGATCGAGGCTGACAAAGAGAGCGGCGAACTCACGCAGATCCTTTGACCCCGCAGCCAGCGAGAATGTCACTCCGCCGATCTTCCAGGCGTTCAAGGTATTGATGATGCTGGTGGCCACGGCCATTTGCTGTGCGGTGACTTTTAAATGACTGTCTCCGAGAAACAAGAAGTCATTCTGCAGCCGGAGTGTGACCGGTTGGTCATGTGCCAGGGTCTTGATCAAGGTCAGCATTGTGTCGACGGGCTTGTCCAGCGCCGCGTTGGTACGGTCATAGATGTAGGAAGTTTTAATCAAGACGTTCAGCTGTGTGACCAGCTGGATTCCCAGTATGGCCATCTGCTGATCGAGGATGTCCCCGGCCTCGGATCCGCTGGCGATTTTCCCAGACAAGGACCTTTCATGGGTCAGGATCGGCCGGGCCTGTTCATGCACGACCAAGGCCTCTTTGCTTTTGAAATCACTCACAACAAAAGCTCCTTACTATGATGCAGCCTGCTTGAGTTGCTGTTGTCGCTGGGTGAGAGCGATGGCCGAAGCACAGGCTTGCCGTACGGTGGCGCTACCCTTTTTCTGGCCCAGTTCAAGGGCGGTAAGGGCGGCTGAGCTGGGTAATTTCCCCAATGCCTCGGCTGCGAGGGTGGCGAGCTCTTCTTTTTTCTTTCGGTTGGTCCAGGACCATTCCGTGAACAGACTTTCAAAGAAGGGAATGACCTCATCGCCACTGGTGGCACGCATAGCGAAGAACACCGCGCGTTTTTCACTGTGGGGTCGAGCGATGAATGTGTCAGCCGATACAAGGGGTGACCAGGCTGCGTACGGAGCCTGGTATTGACCGGTCATGAGCAGCTTGAGCGCCGTCGACCTCACCGACTCCTCGGTATCATTCAAGAACGCAACTAGTTTTATTCCGTTCCCGTTGGGGCGATATATTCCGATCGCCCGCACAACCTCCTTCCGTACTTGGACGTCCGGGTAGCGCACCAGTTTTTCAATGGCGTCGACAAATCTAGGATTGTTCCATTTGAGAAGAATGGTCAGCAGGTTCTTCACATAGCGGGGGCGGCGGTCGGATAAACCACGAAGTAGCGGATCCGGCTGATCTTTCGCGAGCGTCTCGAGCGCCTCAGCCACGATCGCCTGATGGGCTGGCGTCTCAAGATTTGCCAAGAGGGTGCACAAGACAGGGACAGCTGCCGGCGTCAACGATAGCAGAACCGTCGGCAACCCTTCCGTGGGCGCGTTGGTGGTCTTGTTCAAATAGATCTCGATCATTTTCATGCGTTCCGGTCGAGCAAGGTTGTCGAGAATGGCTGTCAGCTGTTTCTTCTGGTCGTCGCCGAGATCCGGTCTAACCTCAACTGTGACATGTAATAGTCCAAGGACACTGTCCAGGGCGGTCCATTTGCCTTGGGCTATCAATGAGTCGAGCACAGTTTCCCATAGGCTGAGCAGCCTGGTCAGGATCGCAGGTGATTTCTCCGATGCCAAGATTGCGGTGAGCATGTCCAACAAATAGATGGTGTTATCTCTTTTGCTCTCGGCCTCGATCTCCTTTACCAGCGAGGCGAGTTCTTCCGCTGATATCTCGTAGCCCACTTGACCGGATTTGAATCGTCCGGCTCCTCCTCCGGTGGGTTTCTCGCCTAAGGGGTTGCTTTCATCGGCTTCTAGAGACTTCTCCTTCCTGGCGTTGGTCTGCTCACGATCAAGCAGATCTCGCAGGCTCGATTCTGGCGCTTTCATCGCTTCTGCAGTAGGCAGCGCAAACACATCCTCACCGGTCGAGGCTTTGGCGATTTCCTCGGCAGTGACCATGGTAATAGTCGATAGGTTCTTGGACCATAAGCGAGTGACAATATCGTCGTCATCTTCATTGGGGTCGAGGCTGCCCCATAGCGAATCAAGCAAGTAGGAAAGATCCTCAGCAGGAAGGCCTTCGAGGAATGTGAGCTCTCGAATACCGTCCGAGTAGAGCTTGAACGCGACGCTTTCGTTGCTCGACTCCTGATCGGATTGGTAGACGGCTTCCCCGTTGAAATACAGTTCGGAGCGTTGAACGAGAAAGGCTAATTTGGAGTAGGTGGCGAGGTGCGCCGTGAGCCCCTCGAACAACTGTTGGAAGAACTTTTGCGCCACGGGGTTGGTTGACCCATACGTCCGGCTGGATTTTGCTGTCTTGTCCAAGAGTGCAAGAAGTCGTTTGACGGAGACCAGCTCCGGATTGGCCGGCTCTTTTGCTGGCGCAATTGGCAGTGCGCCGCCGTCTGTCTTAGGCTCGTTCATAGTGACTAGTCGTATCCTGGAGGTGCTGAATCGTCAAGAAAATTGCCGCTCTCCACCCGTCGTTTACTGAGGAAGTACCGATGGAATCCTATCCTTACTGTCCGTGTGTGCGGAGGGATTGTGCATCCCATGACTGGGCCGGTAGAATCTGTCTTACCTTGATAATTGCTTCGAGCCACATTGTGTGTTTTGGAGACAGCCTTACAGCAGGGTTTCAATCGCCCACTGCCGGCAATCCTCAAGGCATTGAGACCCCGTACGGGCATTTCCTGCAAGAATTGACCGGGTCTGCCGTGCGTGTGTCTGTGAGCGGCATCTGCGGCGAATTGACCGGTGAAATGGCGATGCGGTTTCGGGCAGCTGTGCTGAATCACCAACCGACACATGTGGTGATTCTCGGCGGAACGAACGATTTGGGGTGGAATGCCGCGCCGGCAGACATTATGCGCAATCTCCTCAAGATGTATGAACTGGCCATTGCGGCAGGGATTAAGCCGGTGCCGGTGACCGTTCCGTCGATCAGAGTAGGTGAGGATCTTTGCAGTGAGGAGGGGCGTCAGTGGTTCGCAGAACATCTTGATCGGCGACGTCAGCTTAACGGGTTGATTCTCCGCTATGCGGAATCGAAACGGCTGGCAGCCTTCGATCTCTTCGCCGCCACGGCAGAGCCCGAGACTCATCAACTTGCGGCCCGGTATTCCAATGACGGACTGCATTTGACCACAGCTGGGTATCGGTTGTTTGCTGAGCGGTTGTACCAGGAGGTGTTTGCTGCGGCGCCGGGGGTGGGTTGTGACGAGCGAAAGTCATGATGCGTGACGTAACCGATCGGGACTTTGACTACGTCGTGTCACAGGCAAGGATGCCGGTGTTAGTGGAGTTCTGGAAACCAGGATGCGGAAGTTGTCGAGCGTTGATGCGTGAACTGGAGAAGCTGGAGTCCGATGTCTCGGGTAGGGTGTTGATCCTGAGAATGAACGTCGAGGAGAATTTTCAGATTCCTGCAGAGCTGGACGTGAGCTCATTACCGGTGTTGGCTCTCTATCGTGAGGGAGAGTTCGAACGGTTTATCGGCGGTCTGGGAACCAGAGAGGAGATTCTCAAGCAGCTCTCGCTAGAGTAAGGTCGGCTACAAGGTTCGCCAGGTCCGCCCATCCTTCTCAATAAGGCGATCTGCCTCGACCGGCCCACAGGATCCTGCCTGGTATTCAGGTAACCACCGCAACCCTTGCCGTTGCCATCCTTCCAGAATCTTGGTGATCCAGGCCCAGGAGGCTTCAACGGCATCGCGTCGCATGAACCGGGAGGCATCGCCGGCCATCACGTCCAGGAGCAACCGCTCATAGGCTTCCGGCGATGGGCGGCCGAAGACGTCGCTGTATTGAAAATCCATTTCCACCGGGTGTGTCTGTGCGCGTGTGCCCGGCACGCGCGAGACGATGCGGAGAGAGAGCCCTTCCTCAGGCTGGATGCGTAGCGCCAACACATTTGGCGGTTGCGGCTGCTGCGTATTGGCATTGAATAGAATATGCGGAATGTCCTTGAATTGTACCGCGATCTCGCTGGCGCGATGCGGGAGCGCTTTTCCGGTGCGCAGATAGAAGGGCACGCCGTCCCAGCGCCAGTTTTCCACGAAGCATTTGAGCGCGACATAGGTTTCCGTCTTGGAGTCAGGGTGAATCCCGTTCTCACGACGATAGCCAGGGATGGGCTTGCCATGGGCCTTGCCCTCACTGTATTGGGCACGGACGGTGACGTGCTCGACATCCTGATCGGTGATGGGCCTGAGGCAGCGGAGGACTTCCATCTTGGCGTTGCGCACCACATCGGGATCGAGAGAGTAGGGGGGCTCCATCGCCACCAAGCAGAGCAGTTGCAGCATGTGGTTCTGCACCATGTCGCGCAATGCACCGGCTTCTTCGTAGTAGCTGGCCCTGCTCCCGACACCTTCTGCTTCGCTCACCGTGATCTGCACATGATCGATGTACTTGTGGTTCCAAATTGGCTCGAAGATGCTGTTGGCGAATCGGACGACCATCAGATTTTGAACCGTTTCTTTTCCCAGATAGTGATCGATCCGGAATATTTGTGATTCCTCGAATACGCGCCCTGTTACGCCGTTGATTGCCTGGGCGGAGGCCAAATCGCGGCCGACCGGCTTCTCGACGATGATGCGGGCATAGGGCGTATGAGTCCCCTGTTTCGTCGCCAATCCGGCCTGATCAAGCCCCTCGCATACAGACGCAAATGAGCTGGGAGGGATGCTCAGATAGAAAATCCGGTTGCCGGGCAATTGGAGATTTCGCTCAATTTCTTCTGTTCGAGACTTCAGTCTGGCATAGGTGTTCGGGTCGTCGTTTCCTCCCGATACATAAAAAAGACGTTGCGCGAAGTCCTTCCACTTGTCTTCTGCCAAGGCTTGCCGGGAATGTGTCATGACGCCGTCACGAAGCGTGGCGCGGAACTCCTCGTCCGTCATCGACGTACGGCCCAACCCAATCACTGCATAGTTCGGGGGAAGGAGTCCATCGAGGAGCAAATTGTAGAGGGCAGGAATGAGCCGTCGACGTGCCAGATCGCCTGAACCTCCGAAGATGACGAGGGTACAGGGCTCGACCGGGGGAATCGTTTCCTGTGAAGGGCTGATATCGATACGTGGGCTATTGGGTGGCATAAGACTCCGGCGTTACCGGCGAACTGCGTGGCCGCCAAACGCATTTCTCAATGCAGCCAGCATTTTTTCCGCAAAGGACTCGCTTTGCCGTGACCGGAATCGAGTAAACAATGCTGTTGTAAGCGTCGGGACCGGCACATCCTTCTCAATGGCATCGGCGATCATCCAGCGGCCCTCGCCGGAATCCTGCACATAGCCCTTCAACTGTTCCAGCCGTGGATCCTCTTTCAAGGCGCCGGCCGCCAATTCTAAGAGCCAGGACCGGACAACGCTGCCGTGCATCCAGAGGTCTGCGATCTTAGCGAGGTTGAGGTTGTAGTCGCTCTTCGCCATCAGCTCGAAACCTTCCGCATACCCCTGCATCATGCTGTACTCGATTCCATTATGTACCATTTTCACGTAATGTCCGGCGCCGACTCCACCGACGTGAGACCAGCCCTGCTCAGGCGCCAGCGTGGTGAAGATCGGTGCGAGCTGTTTCACCGGTGCTTCGTCGCCACCGACCATCAGGCAGTAACCGATCTTCAATCCCCAGATGCCCCCGCTGGTGCCGGCATCGACATAGTGGATCTGTTTCTTCTTGAGATCCCCGGCCCTTCGGACATCGTCATGAAACCTGGTATTGCCGCCATCGATTACCGTGTCGCCTGGTTGGAGCAATGCCGCGACGGTTTGAACGGTCTCTTCAGTCGGTGCTCCGGATGGGACCATGACCCAGACCGCGCGCGGGGGCTTCAGCTGGCCGACAAGGTCAGCGAGCGAGGAGGCCGCGATGCAACCGACGCCTTCGGCCTGCTTGATCAAGTCCGCTGATCGATCATAGACCACCACTCGGTGCCGGTCACGTTGCAAGCGGGTGACCATGTTCATTCCCATTTTCCCGAGACCGATGAAGCCGATTTCCATAGTAACTCCTTCTAGCAGGATGCTCAAAAAAGTCTGCCAACGCGGAACAGGTTAAAGTTCAAGCTAAGGACAACCCATGCGACAGCAGTCTGATGATCGACCCAGGAACCCTGTCAGTCAATTCTGGCAGGGTTCGGTACGTCCTTGAAGAGAGTATCGGCTAGGTCGCGACCAAAGTTGAGCCGCTCCGGCAACGTGGCCGCAGTCAGGAATTGAGCTGCCAGGTCAGCGAACCCCGCATCGCGGGAGGCGATGAACTTTAGCACATCAGTCGGCGCAGTGATCCAGAATCCCCGTAGCCGAAAGAACGCGGTGACGGCATCATCGAAAAATATCGCCAACAGATACTGTGCGGTTGCCGGCTTGTCAGCCAGATCCCGCGCTTTTCCCAGCCAATGGAAGCATTCTGCCTTCATTCGAATCTGTTCATTGATACTGACAGGGGGCGGCCCCTGCCGGAACCGTTGGTGGGCGCGTTCGATGATCTTGGCGCCGATGTTCTCGTGATCGAAGAGGATGCGGGCTTTCCGTAAGAGAGATGGAAGGCGCGGCGAGTGGGGGAGATCCTCCTCAAGCTCTAGGTGCCCACGATAGCGGATGTCGGCCAGGCGATCGGCGACACGGACGATTTCGTGGCCGTCAGCCTGTCCTTTCACGAGCGCAATGAGATCGATGTCGCTGTGAGTCGTGATGGCGCGCCGAACGCTGGACCCGACGAGAATCACGCTGACGAGGTCGCCCCCGCGGCGGCCACGGACGTGGCGTAAGGCCATCGTAACAAGTTCTTCAAACCCAGGTTCCTCGATCGGGTCCGGTTGTTCCGGCGGTTCCGGCATCGCCAGGAGTTCTGCCTTTAATTCTTCTGATGAGGGAATAGGGTGTATGGCGGGGCTATTCATCTTTAGGCTTTCTGTATGAGCTGAATATGTTTTGGGAGCGATCCCAGCCAATCCTCGAACGGTAGTTCCGCATCGACAATGATTTCCAACTTGCCATTGGGCAATCGCCGGACGACACCGGGATTTTCTGGAGACAACGGGATTTCGACCCACTCGCGGTTCAGCCCGAGTGCGTCGGTGATCTCAAGAATTCGGCTGATGTGTTTGAACAAAACAACTTCTAACGGCATTGGCGATCCATCATGAGGCATTCTAGATTTCAGTGGGAGAGGTGTCAATGAGCAGATGGATGATTGACGCGAGACGAGCGAGACTGGCGCAAAAGCGCGACTGGTAGGGGCAGGGCTTACACGTCACGCTTGTCTCGCTCTTCGCGCTTATCGCGCGCCGCTCCGCCATGAATCATGCAGGCTAGTTCGCTAATACACGGGCAAAGATCTCGCAGGCTTCATCGGTCATGGCGCTTGAGATATCCATGTGGGTGACGGCACGAAAGCTGACGCCGCCGATGGCATTGATCAATAGCCCCTCCTGCTTCAAGGTGGCGACGATAGTTGCTGGATTGTGGCGATGGCCGATCACATCGAAGATGACGATATTCGTCTCGACGTCTTGAGCATTGACCCTGACCGTCGGGATCTGTTGCAGCCGGCGCGCCATGCGCTTGGCGTGGTCATGGTCATCTTTCAATCGTTCGATATGGTGTTCAAGTGCATAAATGCCGGCGGCGGCAAGAATGCCGGACTGTCGCATAGCACCGCCATACATACGGCGTACCCGCTTTGCCTTATCGAGGAGGGTCAGATCGTTCATCATGAGGAGGGAACCGGCCGGCGCCCCCAGTCCTTTCGAGAGACATACTGACAAAGTATCAAAGTGTTGAGCATAGGAGGCCGGTGGCAGGGTGGTGGCAACGACGGCATTGAACAGCCTTGCTCCATCCAAATGCATGGGGATGCCATGGGTGGCAGCCACAGAGCGTATCCGTTCAATCGTCGCCAACGGATAAATCGTTCCGCCGCCGCTATTATGCGTGTTCTCCAGACAGATCAGCCCCGTTTGTACCGTGTTCGGTTCTTTGGGGCGGATTGCCGCCTCAACCTGCTCAGGTGAAATGAGGCCTCGATTCCCCGTGACCCAATGGAGTTGGACACCTGCCAGCGCCCCGGCGGCGCCCTGTTCGTACCTGACGATGTGCGCCGTGCTTTCGACGATCACTTCTTGGCCCGGCTGTGTGTGGAGGCGAATGGCGAGCTGATTGCCCATGGTACCTGACGGTACGAAGAGTGCGGCCTTTTTCCCGAACATCGCTGCCATCATGTCTTGCAGCCGGTTCACGGTGGGGTCTTCGCCGTAGACATCGTCCCCCACTTCCGCACGTGCCATCGCTTTCCGCATGGCATCAGAGGGCTTTGTGACTGTGTCGCTGCGTAAGTCGATCATCAAGTCTCCGTGAAAATGCCATACGATCGTGGGCGGCAGCATTCTAGCAAATTTTCTCCTTGCGCGGGAGAGCCGGGCACGGCAGGATGCTGTTCGTATGGTGTGGCTTCGAGACGTGCTCCCGTCGGTGACCGATGCAGAACCGGACGAAGCCGTTCCGGTGGGCTGGGCGTTCCTCTATTTTTTCTGTCTCCTCTGCGGCTACTACATTCTGCGTCCCGTTCGGGATGAGATGGCCATCGAGGGTGGGGTGCAGCACCTGCCCTGGATGATGACCGCCACGTTCGTGACGCTCCTGCTCGTGACGCCGCTCTTCGGGTGGCTTTCGACCCGAGCGTCGCGTTATCGATTACTGCTGATTGTCTATACATTTTTCGGCGCCAATTTACTCCTGTTCTTTGTGGCGATGATGGGCCACCTGTCTCCGCAATGGACTGCCCGCGGGTTCTTTGTCTGGTTGTCCGTGTTCAATCTGTTTGTCGTGTCGGTGTTTTGGAGCGTCATGGTTGATCTGTTCACACCGGCGCAGGGCGCTCGACTCTTCGGTGTGATTGCCGCCGGTGGCAGTATTGGAGCGATGGTCGGCCCGCTGCTCACCACCGGTTTGACCTACCTCGTTCCGATCCCTGTGCTGCTGCTCATCTCGGTAGGCTTTCTCGTTGCCTGCGGGTTCTGTCTGCATCGGCTGGATCGCTGGGCCAAGGCGCAACCGGCTCGACAGGGCAGCGGGCAGGATGAACCAATCGGCGGCAGCATCTGGGCGGGGGTGAGGTCCGCACTCTCGTCACCCTATCTCCTTGGGATCTGCCTCTATCTATTCTTCCTCACGACGACCGCGACATTCTTGTATCTGGAACAAATGAGGCTGGTCAGCGAACAAATTCCCTCTCCGGAAGGGCGCACTCGTCTGTTTTCCCTCATCGATCTAGTCGTCAACGTGCTGACGTTTCTGTTGCAGGTGACGGTGACCGGCCGCGTGATCAGCCGGTTCGGGTTGGCATCGGCGCTCGTCGTTTTGCCCGTTGCGAGTGCCATTGGGTTTGGCGTGATCGGCATGATGCCGTTCCTGGTCGTCTTCGTGCTCTTTACCATTGTGCGGCGAGTCGGTGAATATGCACTGGCGAAACCGGCTCGCGAGGTTCTTTTCACGGTGGTGAGCCGGGAAGAAAAATATAAGGCTAAGAACTTTATCGACACCGCAGTTTCGCGTGGGGGCGATGCGACGACCGGGTGGATTGTAAGCGGGGTGAAAGTATTGGGGGCGACGGCAGGGCAGGTGGCATGGATTCTGGTCCCGTTATCGTTGCTCTGGGGATTGGTTGGGTGGTTCCTGGCCCGGCATGAAGAGAAGTTGAGGGGAAGGTGAAGAGGGAGCAGCCAGGTGCCATTTTTGCTCGCAGAACAGAGGAGGGGATGGAGCCTGATGATCTTCTGTGCTCGCGCAACGCGCGGCCTGAGAAGGCCCTCGTTGGACGCGCGCAGTGGAAGATCAATCAGCCCTCATCCCTAGAGAGATAACGCGCAAGCTTGGAGGGAGCAGGTATATCGTTCGATGCGCGCAGTTGGAAGAACCCAGGCCACCCTCCTCCTTTACGTGTAAAAAAACCGCATGTTATAGTCGACCGCAAGTGTCAGCGCGAGTCGTTGAGGATCGCGTTTCACATTTGACGTTTCACGTTTTACGAGGTTAAAATGCTTGAAGTTCCGGTTAAGCTCTATCTTGATAAGTTATTGAAAGAATGTCGTATTACGGCTCGCAGCCTCGCACTACTGTCCGGCCCTGTCAAAGAGAAAGCCTTGCGGGCGATGGCGGATCGATTGGCGGCAGACGAAGAGAAAATTCTGGCGGCGAACGAGAAGGATGTGGATGCGGTTGGAAAGTCCTTCGAGGCCGATGTCATAAAAGACCGGATGAAGGCCGCGGTGGCCCGCCTTCGCATGACGCCGGACGATATCAAGGAGATGGCCGACCGTCTTCGAATGATTGCGGACCTTCCCGATCCGGTCGGCGCCGTCAGGTCGAGATCTGAACGGCCTGACGGGTTGCAAATCAGTCGTGTCCGCGTCCCGATCGGAGTGATCGGCGTCGTGTCGGAGCTGAGCCCGCTTATTACGGTAGAGTCGATCGCTCTTTGCTTCAAATCGGGCAATCTCTGTGTCTTTCGTGGCGCGCCTGAATGGGGCCTGACGCAGCAGGTTGTTGGAACCGGACTGCGCGAAGCTGCGGAACAGAATGGGGTACCGGCCGGCGCATGGATCATCATCGAGCGACCCGAAAAAGAGGTGGCAGTCGAGCTGATCCGGTCCGGCAAAAGTCTCGATGCGATTATTCCTCGTGGCGGGGCCGGTCTTCGCAAAGCGGTGGTTGAGCAGGCGAAGATGCCGGTGCTTTGCAATGACGGGGGAATCACGCATATGTACGTGGATGCCGACACCGATATGCCCATGGCTCAAAACGTGGCGATTAGTTCAAAAGTGCAGAAGGCCATAGCCTCGAACTCGCTCGACACGCTGCTCGTGGAACAGGTAATTGGGCGGCAGTTTTTGCCTCCGCTGGTCAACCGCATGCTCGAAGAATTTAAGATCGAGGTGCGGGCCTGTCCGAAGACGATGGCGCTCATGGGGCAAATGGCGATGACCGGACATGCTTCGATCATCCTGGCTAAGGAAGAGGATTGGCATACCCAGTTCCAGTCTCCCGTGTTGGCCGTTAAAATGGTTACGGACATAGACGAGGCCTTGGCGCACATCGTGGCGCATGGACCCTGTCTCACCGCTGTCATCGCAACCACCAGCTATGAGTCCGCCCTGCGCTTCACCCGCGAAGTGGATGCCAGCGCGGTGTTCGTCAATGCATCGTCCCGGCTCAATGCCGGTGATAGCTACGGAATGGGCGCCGATATCGGGCTCAATGGTTCACGTCTCCATGCCAAGGGCCCGATTGGCCTTGAGCAATTGACTTGTGAAAAATATGTCGCATTCGGCTCAGGCCAGTTGCGCTACCCGCATCCGGTGCCGGAGGCATATTTTGACGCGATCATGCTCAAACGACCGTAGTCGCCTGCTGAAAACGCTCTCCAGCTTCGTTCTCAGTCGTTCGAACCACTCAACGTACCCTCACCGCGTACGCCTCGTGATTCGAACTCCTTGCGGCCTCGCTGGAAAACGTTTTGAGCAGGCGTGTCGAGACTTCATCAATGACCAATGGCTCACTCGTGCAATCGCTCCGTTCACATCTGGCTTGGTGGGGCCTCAAGCGATTCACGTCTGACGAGGCCTATTTCCAGTGGCAGAGGGAAACCCTCTCACCGGTAGAGATTGCAACATTGCTTCGGGAAGTGGAGCAAAAGCGTCGCGGATCTTCTGCCGATGAGGTCTCATTTTACGATGCCACAGCCGGTTCGAATATCCTGCCGGTTCTTCATAGCCAACAGTACGACTATTATCTGGCCATCGGTCCGCGAGTGACAGATCGCATCGGTAAAGCCCGGTCGATACAATCCATATTAGACGTAGGCTGCGGGGCCGGTATCCTCACGACATTCTATGCAAGGGAGCATCCAGACAGAAGGTTCGTGGGGATCGATCGCTCCTCTGCTTCGATTGCACGAGCGACCAAACAAGCGCAGGCGCTTGGTTTGACCAACGTGCAGTTTGAATGTCTCGACCTCGAACACATGCCTCCCACGCATTTCTCTGATCTGGTCCTAGCCACGCATGTCCTCGTACAGGCTGAACAGGATCCAGGCGTTCCCAGTCGCAGTTGGAACACCTTTGAGCGTGCCGGCGAGAGTGAGCTGCAAGCGGACTTCGAGCGCCGAACGGGGATCGGCGCCAGGCTTGATCACCTGAACGCTCTGCTTTCTGCACAGGGGCGCATGATCGTGTTTGAGAAGACTCGCCAGCTGGCAAGACGAGTTCCGTTGCAGCGGGCTTTGGCGGCACGGGGTCTTGGCCTCATCGAGCAGCCGGAATTGATTCGATACCGACTTGTTGAAGAAATTGCCGACGATGGACCGTTCTATGTGTTGGGAAGGGGAGCGTCGCGACAGTTTCACTGGGATGATTCGCCGGAGCCGGACGAAGGCCCTCCCTTTGATCGAGCGAAGCTAAAGTCAGGTTTAACCGATCCTGACGAGCCGCTCTATGAAAACCATTGGCCTTCCGCACAGCACGTCTGGGAACAGCTTCGCGATAAGCATTTCCTTAAGGAGACCACGAAGCAGGAGCCGGATGGCCGTCAGCTGCATGTCGAACTCGGCCAAGCGGAGGAGGGGGTCTATCTCTATTTCGCCAATACCTTGGATCAACGACAGTTGGTGCTTGTTGAACCAGCCCGCATGGCTATGCTGGAGTCCTATTATCAGGAGATTCTGGACAGTATTTCGAGTTAGGACCTGATAGGACGATCCGTGCGAGAGCCGTTCTTGATGACAAGCACGATGAGATCATTTTCTCGAAGCACGTAGAGAATCCGATAGTCACCCTCGCGAATTCGATAGAGATGGTCTAGGCCCTCAAGCTTCGTGGCGCCAGGGGGTCGAGGGCTAACGCGGAGTGCAAGGAGGCGTTTTACGAAAATCTTTCGAAGCGGTTTTACCAATCCATAGAGTTGCTGCTCGGCAGTAGGGGCCAGGAAAATTGTTGAGATTGTCTGGCGCAATCAAAGCCCCAAATCTTTCAAAATGGCATCGAATGATTGAGCGCCTTTCTTGTTGGCCTGAGCCAAGGCTGCGCGGGCATCGACGAGATCGACGCGATCTTCCAGGGCTTCCAGGAGTCGCAGGTCTTCGATGGGTATCACCGCGGCGACGGCCCGGCCCCGTCGGCGCAATAGCACACGTTCGTTGCCGAATGCCGCACGGTTGATCGCATCGGCAAATCCCTCCCGCTCCTTATTCCCATTCTGATTCCCCATCAGCGCACCTCCACAGTGTTGGGTCAGACGGACGGACAGGTCGTTCGACCGGTGCAAGCTGTACAGCGGGTCGGCGGTAAAGTCAATTGACAAGAGAACATCACATTCCCATTCCAATTTTTCTGTATTTGGGGTATGAAGTGGGGGCGGCAATTGCGTCGCGGTGCAACTTTACTCATCCCAACAACAGAGGAGATACTCAATGGCCAAGGGCATGACACAGAAGAAGACGACCAAGAAGCAGCCAGCCAAGTCTTTGAAGGAAAAGCGCGCCGATAAGATTGCCAAGAAGAGGGGCTAATACAGCTCTATGCTTCTATCGTACTGACTGAAGCGACACCCACTGCGCCCATCGACGTGCGTCAGCAGCAAGCCGACGTACGTCGGTGGCAGCGCTCTGGGGCCCTTATCTGCCCCTACCCATTCGTCTGGTTACAAGCCGGCGCTGTAAGAGTCGTGCCGTCTGGTGTGAATCTCATTCAATCTGCAGCGCTGATCATGCCGTGGCTGTGGTGCCTTTTGTACTGAACCCAGTCTTTGAGACCATGACAGGTGAGGCTCCAGCCTCCTTCAGTTTATTCCCTAACTCGGACGATAGGAGAATCTGAGGGAGGTCTTCGGTGGTCTGCTCAAGGAGAAAGTCGAACCCGATGACAACGTAGTGGAGAGGGTGACCATGCGGCCCATCGACTCGGAAGACCTGTGCGCGGCTGGTTCCTTCCGGGAAATCGGCGATGTGGTGTTTGGGAAACTGCTGACGTAGGTAGAGGCGGATTGCATCGAACTTCGCTACATTACTCATGTGCTTCTTGTGAATCTTTCCTGCAGTCTCTTATTCCATGAGTCACCATGACAGGTTTCTCCCGGGTGCTCACGGCGGTAAGTTGAGGCAGTATACGCGTTTTGCCTTTGTAAGTCAGGAGGTGAGACAGAGTTGTCGAGTCGACGTCTCGGTCACTTCTTCCGATACACGTTCAATCCGACCTTCTCCTCGCGGTTTGGAATGGTCACATTTCCCTCCGTTGAGGCAATAATGATCGTTTTCCCTGATGCAGAGGGTCCGAACTCTTTGGACAGATCTACTTTGATGGTTAACATTGTTCCTTCGACGGTCATCTCCACGTTCTTCATGATGGCGGCCTTTCAGTGATGGACGAAGCGTGAGGACGCTCTGTCCGAATAATGGTGCACCTGTACCGTGAGCAGAGGAGGAAGTCAACCTACGGAAGCGCGCGCCGGATGGTTTCTCTTGTTTTTTTGTCTATTTTGTTTGTTTGGTTGAACGAGACAAACCAACCGAATCAGATCAACCCTCACTCCCTCCGAAAACTCAGAACCCAGAATTCAAAACTCAGAACTTCTTCGCCCGTCCCGCCTGCCTCGCGTCCCCGCGTCACCCTCCGGCAAACACTGGTCGAAAACCAGCATTGGTCAGGATACGGGCGACTACCTCGCGTTGGTCGCCCTGAATTTCGATCCGCCCCTCCTTTACCGTACCTCCGGCGCCACAGGCTTTCTGCATCTCCTTGGCGAGGGTTTCTTTTTCGGCCAGGCCAATGCCGGTAAATCCCGTGACAACCGTCACGATCTTGCCGCCACGATGTGCGGTCTGGCGAACGATATCCACTCGCCCACGGTTCTTCTTTAGTACAAGGGGTGCTGTGTTGCGTGGGATGCCTTCAAGCTGTACCTCTGGTGCCAATGGGAGCCCTGCATGTTTCAGATCGGCGAATGGGCTGGCCCAGGCGATCGGATTGCCATCGGTGGAAATACGTTTTCTCCCTTTCATCGATGCCTCTTCTTACTGCGGGTCTGGCAGGGCGCCCTCGCGTTACGGTCTAAACCGGGTTGAAGTGCTTTGTAAAATTGTCAATTCGATATGCGCGGTATTCTCTCCGTCCGCCATCCAAATCTGCCCTTCTTGAATGGTGGATTGCAACTGCATGCTGGGTTGCGCGAGTGCGGTCAAGGCGCGGCTCCCATCCAGGGGCAGACTCATCACGGTCAGATTATTCAACCGATCGAGTGCAAGCAGGTTTTTCTCCCACCATTGGTCGGCGCCACGCCCTCCGTAGGTATAGATGTAGACCTGTTTTGCGCGCCCGCAGGCGCGGCGAACGGTTTTCTCCTCTGGCTGGCCCACCTCAATCCAGAGGTCGATGGCCCCTGTCAAATCCTTGCGCCAGAGAGCAGGCTCCTCTTCGGTGCTGAGCCCACGGCCAAACGACAGGGCCTCATGGGCGTGCAGCGCAAAGGCCAGCAACCGCACCATCATACGCTCGTCGGTTTCAGACGGATGACGCGCCAAAGTAAGGGTGTGTTCCTCATAGTAGTGGCGGTCCATGTCGGAGACCTGCAGGGTCACTTTGTATATGGTGGCGTTTGAAGCCATGGAGTTATGGTTCCCTGATTCGGAAAGATTCTGGTGGACAAAGCCTGCAGCGGTCACTTACACGTCTTTATAGGCGATGTACCACCCTTCGACCCGTTCCCGCGCCCAGGGTGTTTTCCGGAGAAACGTGAGGCTGGATTTCACGCTCGGATCATGGAGGAAACAGCGGATGGGGACCCGGCGTCCCATCTCTGCCCAACCATATCGCTCGACCAGTTCTTTGATGATGGTTTCCAGTGTGATTCCGTGCAGAGGATCGCGGGGATGGGCGGAATTCATGAGCGTATGGCGAATGGCATAGGGGTCATGGCCGCAGATCAAGATTATGACGTATGGTGAGACATATTGCACGAACGAGGATCGACTGGTCTATAGCGACGGCCAGGACGAGAATCACGAGACGTGCAGAAAGAGTGAAAAGCGATGAGGGTGCTTCCACCTTGTCTCACCAGAATCACCCGTGACAGACAATACATAGTAGGATGCTCAAAAAGGCCGTCCAGCAAGGCCGCAGCCGATGAAAGCGCCGGAGGCGTAATTCTTCTCACCCACCCACCCCAAGCTGCCAAGACAGCTTATTCACCGAATGGGCTACGTTGAGGATGCTTTCGTGGGGAGAACGACGCCTGGTGAAGGTGCGTCTTGGCGCACCGGGATTGGGTGGGTGAGAACAGAGACTTTTTCAGCATCCTGTTAGATCTTGCGCTTGAGCAAGTCCTGTAGCTGAGAGAAGGGTGTGAAGGTCGAAGGTTGGTCTTGCTCCCGGCCCGATGTTGCTTCATCTGACGTCTCAGCCACCTGATTCCGCTGGTGCTCATTATCGTGGCAGTAGAGACAGAGCAACTCCCAGTTGCTCCCGTCGGGCGGGTTGTTATCGTGGTTGTGGTCTTTGTGATGGACGGTGAGCTGGCTCAGTTTCTTGCCGTCAAATTCGCGCCCGCAGTGTCCACAGATCCATGGAAACATCTTGAGCGCGCGCTCTCGATAGGTCTGTTGCAGCTTCGCTTGGGTGTCCCGTGCCATGAGAGTCTCGGGAAAGAAGGCGTCGTACTACTGAGAGATTCTACAGTAAGTTTCAGCTAGATGCTCTAAAAGACTGTCCAATGATCCGTGAAGTGTGAATCGTCAAACGTGAAATGTTTCGGAGGAAGAGCCCGCAGCAGGCCTACGTTTCACCTTTCACGTCTTACCTTTTACGGTTTTTTGAGCGAAGCTAAATGAGCTGTGTGCAGGGCCAGGAGAATATCCTGATGGCTGGTCTGACCCATCCTGAGTGCTGTGCCTCTGCACACCAAGACTTGACCGCTTCGGCGACCTTGTCGCGTTGAGCTGGTTCGAGCGAGACCAGGATTACACTGTTCCCCCCTGCATAGAATGATGACCCTTCCGTCGCTCCTGATTGTCCCATCCCGGCTATTTGGGGGAATTCGGTATACGCGATGACCCCGGACGCCCGCAATAACTCATGGACGCGTTCTTTCAGTGCGGTGCGAAACACGATCATTAACATGTCCATGGGGTACCTCGAAGAGTGTGAGGGGGCGAATATAGCAGGTTCTCGATCGATCTTGGAAGGCGTGGGTGAGAGCTGCCAGAGAATTAGGGTATCTTTGGCTTCCGCTCCCGCGCTCGCTTCTGCGCCTCGGCAATCTGGGCCTGCGTCATCTGTTTGGCGAGATCATTACGGTAGACAGCCGCGCCTAGATGTCCTTTTTCGGCCGCCAGGCTGTACCACATGTGCGCCTGAACTAAGTCCACGGGGCCGCCTTGACCGAACGCAGACTGTAGGCCGAGGTAGAGTTGCGCCTTCTCGTCGCCTTGGGCGGCGGATTTCTCGTACCACTGACGTGCTATCGCATAGTCCCGCGGGACTCCGTCTCCATTTTCATAGGATAAACCGAGGTAGAACTGTGCGCTGGCGTCTCCCTGCTCGGCGAGCGGTCGCCACTCTCGCAAGGCTTTTGCGAAGTCTCCACGGTTATAGGCCTCCATTGCTGTTTTGAAGTCCGCCCATGCAGGTGCGGCGAAACAGACAATCGACAGCACAAGGGCGAGGGGGAATCGAAACGACATGAAGCGATTTTGCAGGGCGCCTTGGCCCTGGAATGGGGTAGCATTGTATGAGACGGAGCAACGCAAGGGGATGTGACTAAAGGGTCGAATCGAGAAAGACATGAGGTTCTATTCTAGGAGGGGCCTGAGGAAACTGCAAGGTGGAGCGTCGGGGTTGTATCCGGGACGGTCGGTGCTTATTAGTGTTTTGGCTTCCACTCACGCGCCAGTTTCTTTGCCTCGGCAAGCTGGTCGGAGGTCATCCGTGCGGCAAGCTCATCTCGCATGATGGCTCCCGACTTTCCTCCATTCGCTGCTCCTAGCTTGTACCACATGTAGGCCTGGACATAGTCCTTCTGCACGCCGTCCCCACGCTCATACAGGAGGCCAAGTCTTCTTTGTGCTAAATCGTTTCCTTGCTCTGCCGACCGGCGATACCACCGCACTGCCATCTTGAAATCTTGCGGACCACCCCGTGCATAGTCATACAAGCTCCCCAGGTTAGCCTGGGCCTCCGCATGTTCTTGGGCAGCGGCTTTCTCGTACCACTGCCGCGCTTGTGCGTCGTCCTTTGGAACGCCCTGGCCATTAGCATAGAGCAGGCCAAGATGGTATTGGGCGGCGGCCTGTCCTTGCTTCGCCAGCGGTTGCCATTCACGTAAAGCCGTGGCGTAGTCGCCGTGCTGATAGGCCTTCTCGCCTGCTTTGAAGTCCGCCCACGCAGGTGTGGTGAGACAGACAATCCATAGTACAAGGGTGTTGATGAATCGGAGGAAGATCGGCCGCCCCTTACTCACGACACAATCTCCGTCGGTTGCTGTCCCAGTCGCTTTAGGTAATGTTGAAACCCTGTCTGGGCATCGACGGGGGGCAAACAGAGCGGCGTGAATTTTTTATCATGACGCGAGCGGCGGAGCATGGCGGATCTTGTATCGAAACCGTCGGGATTCTGTCAAGAAAAGATTTTCAACTCCATTTCTCTCTTTCTGTCTTGTCTCTCGAATTACATAAATCAGACAGACTAGAGGAGCCAGAAAGACCGGACAGACCAAATCCCTGCCGGGAGCTTACCTGACAACCGCAGTTTGTCTGATAGTGAAGGTTCCCACCCCCCTCGTGATGACGACCTTCCCTGCCCGGCTTAAGCGAGAGATCTCCTGGTAGATATCACTGGAGTTGAACTCCGGAGAGCTTGCCACTAAGGCGTCGAACTCACAACTTTTGGAGTCCTGGAGTAGTTCCAGGATGCGGTCGGTAATGGGCCTCTGCGTTGACATGTGGATCCCTCCTTGCCGCGATGTGATCGTCTGGGAAAATATGCCGAGTGTGCTACCGGCGTTGGAGCGGCGGAGACTGGGGAATCGGTCGCGTTGGGAAGGACAAGAAGCGCGAGAGATGAGACAGTCGGCGTGGCTGAAACGTCTGACTGTGATGCTACGCGCCTAGAGACCGCTCAGTCAAGCAAGTCGCAGCGATGCATCTTCCTGTCATTGAACCAAGCAGATGTCAGGCAACCAGATGAACACACTCTACGCCATGTGCCGCAGTGGTGAGGCGTGAGGGTGGGGGTAACGAGGGGTATTCGGTTTGGCTTTCGAAGTATTTCAAGTTGTTGGAACGGACGCGGGCGTTCGTGCAGCATTCTTTAGATGCGACTTCTTGATCTTCATGAGAGCGAACTGCTTCTCGGTCGGCGCAAAGGGCCCCGACTTCCCTCCCTTGTATCGTTTCTCAAACTGCTCGATGAGCTGGAGCGCTTCTACCGTACGTTCCTGCGTGCTCAAGAGTTCCACGAGGCGAAAATACGTTGGTACGATCAGTGGCATATGCCGAATTTCCTTAGCATGCTCAAGCGTATGACGGTATTTATCCATTGCGATATTTGGATTTGAACAATCTCCCAAGACAGCCTCCAGCACGTAGATACCCAACCGGTCGGTGTTGGCGCTGATGCTCCGCTCCCAGGGACCAAGGACCATCTCCCCCAATTCATCCTGACTCAACTGTATCGGCTCACGCTTGCGGGACAAGTGTAACTGTTCGACGATCCGGGTCGCTTCGGGCCACGCGCCGTATAAGCCGACAAGAAAGCCGGTACAGCGTGCAGGGGTCTTACATGTTCCCTTGACCGGTGAAAACTGGCTCTTCATGACCTCACTCGGAGGATACACCGTTCCATGAACCGAGCGGCACACCTCGCAGGCCTCTCGATCGTCGGCCACGGCATAGAGATACATACGGGTGCCTGATCGGTCGAAAATATCGATGGCTAGAATTCGTCCCTTCATCGTTTGGATTTGATAGTACTGCCACAGGGCAAGCAATCCGAAAATTGCCAGCAAGTAGGGGAGGAAATCTGGCAGGACTAAACTGGAGCCGGTTTCCATAGACTTTTCTTAATGCAGCGGGTACTACAGTATTCTGAGGGACAGTATAGCAGGAGATGCCAATAGCTCTAGAAATAGCTGTGTTCTGAACAATACCAACGAGCTGAGCCTGATTTCCGCCACACGCTGCAAGAGGGTTTAGGAAGCCGGTTTGTGGCGGGGCTAAAACGAAGCAACCAATGCTTGCACAAGACAAAAGAGACTCATCGCGAAGGAGCCGTAGGCCGTCAGATAGGCAAAGCTCCGAACATGTGTGGGACCCCAAATCATCTTCACTACCGTGGGGAAATAGATCACCGATGTCCATTCTGGTGGATCGGTCATCCATCGCCACTCCTGTCTAAGTCCGTAAGCCAACACTGCGCCATACAAGACGCCGCCCGTGCAGACTAAAATTTCCATAATTTCGACGGAGCGAGCTTCTTCCATCCTGCTTCTCCACCCATTGACGAAACCAGCTCATTCTACTTTTTCTGAATTGGCGGGTCTATGGCTGCACAGTGGAGTGAGGGGCAGGAGAAAGTGAAGGGTTAGGCGTAAGGGGTGAAGGGGTAACGTGTGAGCAATGGCGGTCTATTTGGTTTGTTTAGTTTATCGGGTTTGTTTCTTTCCCCAACTAAACGAATCAATAAACGAACCAAACAAACGAAATAAACCAAAGAAATCAGTTCACCGCCATGCGCCGCGAAATGTTGGATTGAAAGACCTGACCCTCATTCCTTGCTCTTCAGCTGATAAAGGGTTAGTCCCATGACAGCGATCCCACAAAACACGGCCCCTGCATAGAATGTGAATGATGCGCCAAACTGATCCCACAGGAATCCTGCTAGTACACTGGCAATCAGCATCGCCAGGCCGCTGGCGAGATTGAAGAAGCCAAACGCCGTCCCTCGTAGATCGGCGGGTGTGGTGTCGGCGACCATGGTGGCAAGCAAGCCTTGAGTCATGCCCATATGAAGCCCCCACAGCCCAACGCCCAAGACGACAACGGCCCAGTGATCGTTCACAGCCAAGACCAAATCGGCCGTAATCAGAACCAGAAGCCCAAGTGTGAGCAGCCTCATGTGACTCATCTGATCGGAGAGCTTGCCGAAAGGATAGGCCGATACAGCATAGATCAGATTCATCGCAACTATGACGAGGGGGACTAAGGCGATGGGAATCCCGCCGTATTGAGCGCGGAGGACCAAAAAGGCCTCACTGAACCGAGCTAGCGTGAATACTGCCCCAATACCCACTACCCACCAATAGGCTGAGCCGAGTCGCAAGAGGTTGTCCCGTCGAATTGGGTTCGTGCGCACAGCAGACTGTCTCTGTACAGGCTCCTGGATGCCGAACAATAAGAGCCCCACGGCCATCAATCCTGGGATGACGGCCACCCAGAAGACAGTCCGAAAATCATTGGCCCAGAGCAGCATCAACCCGACCGCGAGTAGGGGGCCAAGGAATGCCCCGACTGTATCGAGAGACTGCCGCAAGCCGAAGGCGGCACCCCGGAGGTGCGGTGGAGCAATGTCTGCGACCATCGCATCCCGTGGTGCGCCACGCACCCCTTTTCCGACTCTATCCAGCAAGCGAGCGGTCAAGACGAGGTCAATGCTGGAAGCGACGGCAAAGAGAGGCTTGGTGAAGGCGCCCAAGGTGTATCCAAACACGGCCAGCCCCTTCCGCTTGCCCAAGTAGTCGCTCAGCGTTCCTGAAAAGACTTTGACGACCAGCGCCAGCGACTCGGCGAGCCCTTCAACAAGGCCGACCGCCATTGCACTGGTCCCCAGTATCGTGACCATAAACAAGGGCAGCAAGCTATGGATCATTTCCGACGAGATGTCCATCAGCAAGCTGACAAAGCCCAACACCCAGATCCCCGAGGGAATGTGGCGCAGGGAGTGTTTCATCTGTGAATCACCTGTCATCGTTCAGATCCTCATGAGGTCCTTGTGCGCCCCAACGATACAGCACAGGTAAAAGAGTCAGGACATTCTACTCCTGACGGGTCGAACAGGGTCATTCCTTGGTCGCACAGCATTCTCACCCGCCCGCCCTGAGTCTGCCGAGACAGCCTCTTTGCCCAGGGCCGCGCCTATTCCCAGGCGCCGACTACTCTCTTGTGGGTGTGTTGTGAGGAAGGACGATTCAAATGCGTTGCCATTGTTTGGCGTGTCGAAAGTTACAGCTCGCAGGTTCGAGTCGTGGAAGGGGGCCCGTGCCGTTCCGCCGAACCCGCCTCACCTCTGGGGTCGTTTGGAATCAACCCGAGTGGTACAAGGGGAGACAGGCTCCTATGCTGAACGATGGTTCCAAAGTCTTTTTGTCCAGGCCGCTGCGGATTGTAGGGGCAAAATAGCCTCATTTGACCGGAAACGAAATGATAATCCCTCCCATCACATCGTAGAGCTTATAGTCCCGCTTTGTGCCCAGCTCATGGTTGTTATGGCACGCGACACAGGACATGGAGACGGCCCGGTCCGCAAATATCGCCTTGAAAAAATGTCTGTCACCTTCGGTAATGATTCCCGTATAGGGCTTCCGGGGATTCTTTGCCACTGCTTCCAGGCCTGTTCGTTCGAACTGATCAGCAGGCCCGTTTTTTTTGTAAATCGGCCCCAGGCTGGCTAACCGGATACGAAGCCCGAGTCCGAGCCCTTGAACCTCTTGACCAGCCATCTGTAGCATTTGCGCCGGAAGAGGCAACGTTCCCCTCGCTTTCCATTCTTCCACCGCCACAGGGATCTTGAGATCCTGCAGCCGATCCACAACATGGGTGGAATAGATGGTCCGATCGGCTTGAATGACCGCATGAATATACTCTGCGGCCACTTCCGGTGGAATTCCCACCGTTTCTCCAGCCTGCGCGACACCTACTGCGACACCGGCGAGCATGATGGCGCAGAGGCCGCCAAGGATCCGCCCCGCTATTCTCTCGATCATGGCAAACCTCTTAATCAGCTTTCTGAAGCAGAACCTGCTTCGGAAAGAGTACATCGTCATCGGGGTTATGGCATCCATCACCGCCCATCTCCGTCGCGTCTCCTGACTTCCTCGATTCGACCAATAGGTCCTCACAAGTCTCGAAGTCCGGTTACTGGGATGAAGGTTTTGTCTGCAGCATAAAGATCTCCCCTCGCATGCTGTCATCAGCAAACTTCCCATGGATATTGCACCAGAAATGAAACTTATCGAAGCCGGCGTCAGGGATGTCAAAGCGAAGCGTCACGCTGTCTCTCGGCTCAACCCGAACCCCGACGGCGGTGATGGTATACACGAGGGTCGCCCGGCCTGAAATCTGAAGGTCCTCCGCCTTTAGGAGCAAGGGCGAGACGAACTCATGCGCCACATTGTCCTCATTGCGGAGCTGGATGACGATGTCCCTCCCGACTGGTAACGAGAAGGCTGGATTCGGCAGAGGGTTCCCTGGTTGTGCCCCTTTGATCACGTGAAAGTATTTGTCCTTCATCACAAGGACCACATCGGGGTCATACAGCGACTCCTCGGCCGAACTGATTCCGCCAATCCCTAGCCCTAGGGCGAGCGGGATAACGAATGCTGTCAATGACAATCGTGACATTATCAGCCGCCGATCTCACCCCTGGTCTCTATGATCAGCAATTCCCCGCGCATTTTTTGCCCATGCTCCTTCCCATGGACATTGCACCAGAAGACATCATAGCTAGATTCCGTGCCACCATATTGGTCCGCCTTCGCCACGGGGGCGTTAAACTCAAGGGTCACCGTTTGCCCTGGATCGACGCGAACTCCGGTGGCTCGTGCTGTCTTGACCAAGGTGGCATTGCCTGAAATGCGGAACGGGACATCGCGGAACAGTGTGGACATAAACTCATGTGCCACGAGATCCCGGTTGCGAAGTTGAATGACCGTCGGCATCCCTGAAATGAGAGTAAACCCACGCTCTGTCGCCCCTTTTGTGACGTTAAAGGCTTTTTCGCTGATATCAATGGCCACGTCAACTTTACCTGATTCGGTCCCACCAATCATCTCTTGCGCCTTGTCTTCAAAGGACCCAGCACTCGCTGTCGCAGCGAAGGCGAGTGCGGCAACGACTCCACTTATGACCCTGATGTAGCGCATAGCTGATCCCTCCTTATTAAGGATTGTTTTGCCCGATGTGCTTGCCTTATTTCTTTAAGCCGCCGCTTGCATGTCCAGGCTAGGCCGTCCGTGAGGAAGTGTCAAGACGCTCAGACGCGTGTGAGATGGCGAGAGTGACCATTGGCTGTCGCCCCTGTCCATGAAAAATCGGCGTAAGCTTTTCTAGAAGTTCAGGACGCTGGGAAGAGAGCCGCAGTAGAGGGTGGCACCCCACTCTGACCCTCATTCTTTCGTTATCGCCCCAAGGTCTTCTCGATGGCCGCCTGAATTTTCAAGCATGCCTCGATGTCCCTCCCGTTCGCGTTCTTTTCGATACACTCGGTGAGGGAGGAGACGTCGTCGGTCCCAATCAGCTCGTGCCAGAGCGCCTTCGTGTGCCCTTCTTCATCCCGAGCCTTGATCTCCTGCCAACCTGCGAATGCGGCGTACACCGTTACAAGCAGCACCCATAAGATAATCCATCGTCGGATGCTGCCCACCTTTTTCATATCACCATCTCCGCTAATGAGACCATCAACGCCGTCCATCATACCAAATCGATAACTGCTTCTTATCTTGCAATGTCCGGCGTGGATGGAGCATGACCCGCAGGATCTGGCCGGCAATCTCTCCCACGGAGTAGAGGGCCACCTTGCGGGCTGATGTCTCCAGCGGATGCTGTGTCAAGATGGTGAATTGGAGACCGCGTTGACGCCCCCAACGCTTGAGCTGCTTACTCAAGCGTATTTCCTCGGCAGCGAAGAGCTCCTGGGTGAAACCACTGACATCGCGAAACGCATCGCTGCGGCAGACAAGCATTGCACCCGACGCCCAGCGAAACAGAATCGACGCACCCATCCACAATTGCAAGATCGAGTTCGCCCACCATGGTATTCCTTGCATGCGGAGTATGCAGCCACAACCCACGCTCTTACCGTCTTGTATCATCCGCAGGATATCGCCCAGCAACTCAGGGGTTATGAGACTATCGGCGTCCAGAAACAGTAGCCAGTCTCCTGTCGCCTCAGCTGCGCCGGTATTGCGTGCTCGACCGATTTGATTGATCGGCTCAAACACAACTTGAGCCCCTGCCTGCCTTGCCAGAGTGGCCGTGCTGTCGGTTGAATTATTGTCGACCACAATAATTTCTGATGTGAAACCAGACGCAAGGTTGGCGACGAGTGAAGTGGAAATAGATTGCAGACAGCGTTCAATCAGGCGCTCTTCATTAAAAGCTGGAATGACAATCGAGAGATGCATAGGAAAATGGGTTCTGGTTTGTAGGGCCGAAGCTGACATGGAGCGATGGGGGCTGTTTTGTCTCTCTCGCTCGTTGAGTCACACGAACAGGATAGACTAGATAGATCAAACAAACCAGATGAACCAGTTGCCCACCACGCGCCGCGAAATAGGTCGGCGTATCTGTTCATTGCCAGCAGGTCAAGCCGAAGCGCAAGGTCAAGAACTGAACCAGTGGGCTGTCTTCGTATTACGTCGAGGTGCGTGGTTTTGTTGCGGAAAACCGTAAGCGAACGTAATCAGCGTGCCAATTGCCATTGGCATCACAAAGCACAGGACGCAAATCTTCGACGACCTCGGAGATAAAGCCACGGATGTCGGTTGTGGGCAAGGCAGACCAGTAGGGCTGGGCAAATGTCTCAAGCCACCCGCTCATATCTCCCGGCAGTGTAGTCGGGCGGGGAATGAGCGCAAGGCTATCGACCGAAAAACCCACGACCTCAAGAAGCCCTCTGTATTCTTCTGGGCGAGGGAAGAACCAAGGATTGGCGACCGTTATGCCTCGTGAAGAAAGAGCAGCCTCGATGGCGGTAGTAATAGTAGCGACGTTGCCGTAGCCGCCGAACTCAGCGACGAAACGCCCACCTGGCTTGAGCGCATTCCAGACACCGGCAATGACCTGTTCAGGATTCTTCATCCAATGCAATGCGGCATTGGAAAACACGACATCAAATTCTTTGGTGAAGGGGAGGGTCTGTCCATCCATCACCTGAGTAGTCAAACCCAGCGATTTGGCCGCCTCGACCATCTCGGGACTTGAATCGACACAGACGACCTTGCAGCCGAGTTTTGCAAGCTTGAGAGTGAGCGCGCCATCGCCGCAGCCCAGATCGAGAATGCGTTCCTCAGGCTTCGGAGCCAGCAACTCCACAACGGGCATGCCGAGATCGGAAACGAAGCGGGCATGTTCGGCATACTTTTCGGGATCCCAATACGGTTTCGGTATTTTCTCCGTGTTCTTCATAAGTCCACACTCAGGTCTGATCTAAAATATTCTTGATGCGAGGTCATTTCGCAATTCTGATGATTGATGTGGTATCAACTTGGGCGCGCGTACCGAAATTTACCGACCTCGCATGTTTGAGAGTTTTGACCCATCCCGTGTTCACATCGACGTCGATTTCAGCATGGTCTTCCATAGAAATCGCTTTTGGAAACTCTCCCTCCAGTGGTTCTCTCCCCAAACGTGCACTCATCTCCTTGATCATTGAGTCAAGAATCCGTGCAACCTGCGTGGGATCGGCTGTTTGGCTCCACGTAATCACGGCTCGGCCTGTCTGCTGGTCTAACGTATTCAAAGCCATTCTTGCATGGGTTGGGAAGGCTTCGCCGCCAAGGGGATTTGGGAACAGGTCTTCGTACTCGAAAGGATCATTGTGGGTATACCCTCTCCCAAGAACCTTGAAATATACCTGCGCTTCGCGCGTGCACAGTTCTTCGACCTGCGCTTTGGTTCCCAGCATAGATTCCCATTGCGCCTGAAAGTTTGACATGCGTGCTTTGTCGACTTTCTCTTTCTGTAAGTCTTCGGTTGTAGCTAGGGCTTCCAGTGATTTCAGCGCTGTGGCTTTGAGTCCCTTCCAGTTCTGGACGCCTCTAATGGCTCCGTGCGAATCGATGTTTAGAATAATCTGACGTCCATTCATGAGATTAACGACTTGTCCAAGGAAGGAATGCTCAGCTTGCGAATGAGCGTCGAACTTGGTCTTGCCTGCGGTCCAGCCCACAAGGTATCCGTCGTCATTGGCGCTGAGCACCTCAATCGCAAAGTCAGTGTGAGTCTTCCCTGTGATCGTAGATTTGCCATCGGCGGACTTCACGCGTGCCCGCGTGATTTCGAGACGGACCGTGTCTCCTTTTTTCCAGTGAGGCAAGACCTCGATGGAGTGGCTTTGGATATCGGTGAGCCCCAAGAGTGGCAAGCAGATGAGAAGAAGAAATGTCGAGCGAATTTTCGCAGCGCGCATAGCATCGTGAAACATGTACGGAGTGGCTGAGGACATTCTACGTTTCCGCGTCAGTCTCGTCCATCCCTGAGAGGAGTGTCTATGGAATCGGGGGTAGCTCAGAAGAAGGTTTGAAGCGCGTCACTGTGAGATGCGTGAGGGGCAGAGAGGCGAGGAAGGCGCCGGACTGCCACGCGTTGGCGGAGAAACAGACGTGTAAGTTCAAATAGTTGTTCTGGAAGAAGTCACGCGCAGTCATCCCTCATCACACCACGCGTCGCAGCACTCGCACCCGCTCCCGGCCCTCGCGACCGGGAAAAGCCATATCCGGCACATAATCCTCGACGATCTCGTAGCCCTCCGCAAAGAGCGCCGTTAAATCAGCCACGCTGAAAGGGAAGGGCGGCCCCTCCTTACCTGGATCGAGCGCCGGATTGATGAACCACACCCCGATCAGCAAGCCTCCGCGCCGCAGCGTGAGATTGATGCCACGTCGGTAATCCGCACGCAGCGTCGGAGGCAGCCCGCTCATGCAGGTGTGCTCCAGCACCACATCATAGGCGCCGCGCATCTCCTCAGGCGGATCAAACAAACTTCCCGTCACGAAGCGTTCCGCCAGATGCGGATACAGCGCGCGTGCCTCCGCCACTGCCGTCGGCGCGATGTCCAGTCCCGTCGCATCCAGCCCCTGCTCCACTGCCAGCGCCACCTCATGCCCGCGGCCGCAGCCAGGCACCAACGCGCGCCCGCGCACCCCATGACGTGCCAGATACTGCTTCATCGCCGGTGCCGGGGCGCCTTTATCCCAGAGCACCTCGCCTTTTTGATACTTCTCATCCCAGTCCATACGTCCCGTACTCCTTCACTCAGTACCACCGGTCTTGTTAGCATTGTGTTGAGCGACGTTTCAAGAGGGAGCGGGCAGGGTGGTGTAGGTAGTCTGAAGAGGTTTGATGAAAAGAGAAGGTATGAGCATGTCAATTGGGGGGGCGGGGGTGGGACACGAGGAAGGCATCGGATTGTGGTGAGCCCGTCGAACCAACTGCCACGCACCGGGAAAGGGTTCCAGACACTTGTATCTTTTCTTAGCTGCCGATGTCCCACGGTTCGCGGCGGACAAGGGACAACAAGTCTCGCGCGCCGTTCGAAGATCCTGCCGATTGAATTCGGGAACGATGCGTCAAATGTGGTAGTTCTTGAGAAGTGTCTTCGTGGATTCAACGATGCGATCGACGAACGTGATCGCATGGAGGATGGAGTCGCGGGCGATAAAGTCTGCGATGTCTTGAAGGTCGTTCCCGGCGGTCAGCGACCAGCGGACTTGCGCCATCGAGCGATTCTCTCTTTCAGCTCTTCCTGCGTGAGGACCCTTCCCTTCGCCACGTCCTGAAGGCCCTTCTCTACTTGTTGCTTAAAGAACAGCTCTTCCATGATCGTGCCGGTGGTCACATCGTCAGGCAGTTTCTTGATCATCTCTAACGCTTCGGCTTTAGCCTTTGCCATGTGGGCCTCCTCTCATCTGGTTCTTGCGATTAGGCTATGTCAGATGTCGGAAAATGCAAGCCTGATTCAGGCAGTCTAGTTGGTCCGCGGGTCTGTCTTGTCTCACTCGTTCGTCGAACCAAACAAACAGGACAGACCAACAAGACCAGATTAACTAGATCCACGCCACGCACCGCGACATGTTGGATTGAAAGACCTGACCCCTCTTCTTCTCGAAGGAGGGGATTAGATGCCAGAAAGAGATAACGCTTCCATCACGAGAAATCAATGCACTTGTATCCAAATGGAAAAGCGTGGGGAGAGAAGAACGAGCAGGGATCGGTGAGGTAGGCTGTTCTTGCTCGTTCGTCGAGCCACGCCGAAATTCCTTTGCCACCTATTCCCCCATCGCAAGTATTGAACTCTCAGATCCATGGTATAAAGAATTTTAGTCGGTATCGCGAAGCAGATAAAGTCACGATACTGTAAAGAGCAGCGCCCAAGGAATTCGAAGAGATGCGGTCATGATCAAAGAAGAGTTAGATCCAGGCAAGGTGTTGGTGATTCATGACTTCCTGTCAGGCGAAGAATGCGCTGTGCTGATCAGGCGCAGCGAGGGCTTGATCTACGAGCCTGGCACGGTTGCCGATGTCGTCATTGAGAATGTCCGGAACAATGAGCGTGTACTGGTAGACGACGTCACTCTGGCCGCAGACCTGTTCTCCCGCGCCGAACCATTCTTGCCGGCTCATATTGAATGCCATGGACTTGTTGGGTTCAATGAACGGTGGCGCTTTTACCGTTATCAGCCAGGGCAAACCTTCAAGCCTCACCGTGATGGCTCGTATATGCGGATGAAGAGCTGGGAGGAGAGTCAGATGACGTTCATGATCTATCTCAACGAAGGGATGACGGGCGGGGAAACACGATTCTTTGCCGACATGGAGCAGACATTCCGACAACGTCCCTACCTGTCTGTGCATCCGAAGAAAGGGATGGCACTCGTGTTCATGCATTCCATCTGGCACGAAGGTGCTGTCGTGTGCAGCGGGAATAAGTATGTGCTGCGCACCGATGTCATGTATAAGCAGGTCTCGAAGCTATAGCCAGGAATTAGGGGAGAGGGGGCGGAAGACGCTTACGAAGAACTTTTCAACACACCAGACGACAGGGAATATAGGATTGCAAGACCTGACCCCTCCTATTGTGAGCAGGCACGATTGCGGATTGTGCCAGCCCTGTCAATAAGAAATTTCCGCTGCCCCTGTTCGCGATGCTTTTAGCCGGCGACCAATGTAGTAAAATAAAAATTCCCCAAAGATGGAAGGTGCTATCTTGTGGTCTGCACCTGCAGAAGGGTTTTAATGGAGGTCTTTTCACTTCTTTTGAGAAAGGGAGAATGCGATGAGACGATCTACAACGCAACTAGCTGTCACGCTGGCCGGAGTCCTAGCCTTAGTCGCCACCACAGTGCTGCCTTTGCAACCGGTATTCGGCGAGGGCGGGGCGCGGCGTGACGTTGTGCGTCAAGAAGAGCAGAACCTCAAGGACGCCCTCGAGCACGCGAAAGAAGCGGTGGACCATGGCAAACAGGGTCAAGCTGAGGCACTCCTGGCACATGCGGAAGCCGCGCTCCAGCATGCCTTGCAGGGAGGCAAGGATCATCCTCATGTGGCCGAAGGGATCGCACATCTGAAAGAAGCCATTGAGCATGGGAAAGCGGGCCATGCTGACGTAGCCACGAAACACGCAGAAACCGCTGTCATGCACCTGTCTCAGGGAAAGTAAGATAGCAAGGCAAAGAGGGTAGGTGAAGAAAAGGGAGTCAGCAACAGTGGAATCTCTCGTCTGGCTACGGTCAGTCGCTGTTTGCAGCAGCGCCGAGTCGGCCAATGTGTGATGACAAGCCCTGAGGTGGCCAGGAATAGAGAAAGGTGTCAGGAGCCATTGTTCACTAGTTCCTTCTTCGTCCGCCCTCGTTCTCGCAATATCGCATCCAAGTGACAGTCCGCGATTCTCAGCTCGCCGTCGTCAATTCAAACAATGGTTCCTGGGTGCATTCAAGATCCTAGTGCAACAGGTGGTGAAACGCATGCGCGGGGCTGTGCCAGTTCAAGATCTTCCGGGGCCGATCATTGAGCAGCAGCAGCACCCGCTTGATCTCCACGCGCGACACCTGTGTGAACAGTGTCCCCTTGGGAAAGAACTGGCGGAGCAGCCCATTGGTGTTCTCGTTCGTCCCGCGCTCCCAGGGAGAGTGCGGATGGGCAAAGTACACGCGCATTTTCGTTTGTTTCGTGAAGAGCCGACAACGTCCCAAGCGCCGAGGCATTGGCATGGTCCACGAGCAAATCTCCCTCCCAATGCCCCGGCACCGTACGATCCGTCACCTCGTAAGGCCGTTCATCAATACTGACCAGATCCTGAATGGGCCGCGACGACAGACGGACCTTGTGCGGCCGACGAAAACGATGGCGGCGACGGAGATACCGGGCGAGTTCCCGCTTCAAGGCGCCGCTGGGCAGCACATACAGATAGGTATAGATGGCTTCATGCGAGATGCGCATCGACGGGTCGTCAGGATACCGCTGTGGCAAGCCGTGCGCAATCTGTTCGGGCGACCAGCGGCGCGCGAGCAAGTGGAAGACGGCGGCGCGCAAGCGCGTGTGGATGGCGAGCGTGCGCGGTTTGCGTGGCTGATGAGTCCACCGCTGCGCCCGCTGATGGGCGGGTACCGCGCGATAGGTAACCGGCGACGTCCGATGGCGTGTGAGTTCACGCGACAGCGTGCTCGGGGCTCGCTGTATCGCCTGAGCTACCGCTCGAAGCCTCTAGCCTGTCGCCAACATGCGACTCAATTCTTCACGCTCCATGAGGGTCAATCGTTGATACCGTGCCATGTGCAACTCCTTGGTTCCTGGGGTAACCAGGATACTGGTGTTGCACTAGAACCTTGAACCCAGACTGACACCTTTTTCTTCCCAGGGTAGCTCAGCCTGTCCTCTTTTCTTTCCCTTGTTCTTTCCTTGACAGTGAATCATTCCGGTTTTTTCTTCACGGGTTTCGTAGGTCTTTTCTTACGCCAAGACTAGCGCAGTTCCTACTTTCCCACGCAGCGCGTTCGGTGCATGATGCGAGGGACTCACGCGCACCCACCTCAACCGGAGGTCTGACGCCATGCTACCCATAGAAGACGCGATTATTGAAAAATTACGAAGCGGTCCGTGCTGCTTTGACGATGTCGTCATAAGCCTCACCAATTTCAGTTGGGGAGAAGTGTTCGCCGCCGTTGATTGCATGTCGAGGGACGGAAGGGTGTTCCTTCGTCAACTCGGTTACTCGACTTATCAGATCTCCCTCGACTCTCGGCGCACAGAATTCAGTTCAGCAACGAGTGAGAAAGGGATGCAATCAAGTCTGAGTGGTTAGACTGCGGGAAGCGACCGCGTAGAGGCCGTGATGACCTGGGCTGAAGTGAAAGGGTGGAGAGGTAGCCCGACGCCAGGGGTGGAATAGCGTGGCGTTGGGTTAGAAACTGTTATGGAAGCCCTGTGCAGGCACACCCGCTTCCGTGTGCATGCAGTGCGACCGTGGCGGAATCTGAAGTAAAAGGCTCGGCTCCGAAAGGAACCGAGCCTTTATTTTGAATAGAGAAAGGTGTCAGGAACCATTGTTTAGCAGATCCTTCTTCGTCCGCCCTCGTTCTCGCAATATCGCATCGAAGTTTCACTCCGCGATCCTCAGCTCACCGCCGTCAATTCAAACAATGGTTCCTGACACCTTTTTCTTCCCACAATACTCATGCCTGACCCCACATCTTCCGTCGTGGCCTTCATGGAGACCTGCGTGATAGGTGATAGGGCAAAAGACAGGGAAGCGACGGTGAGGGCGAATCGAGAAGGGCATGGGAGCCTCGTAAGGAGGAGGGCGCATTGTAGGAGGAATGCGAAAGAGGCGCAAGAGTCGCTGGCTCGTGGGAGTGGTCTCTTTCTTTGCTGGAGAGCCCATGTTCACTCACTCAGTGTAGGCAGTTTTCCGATGCCGGTCTCGATTGCGCCTTCATTCCTGTACATTCCGGCCTATTGTCTGGCTTAGCTTCCTCAACTTGCTTCTTCACATCCTCACTCGCTGGTGGCTTCTGGTTGGTCTCCTTTGCCACTGGTGGAAGCCCAATCAAGAATATTCCAAGACTGGCGAATATCAAGAGGCAAAGTAGTAGACGGTTACGCATGGTGAGTTCTTCCTGTGGGATTCAACCTTGCCTACCTAGGAAATTAATGTCAACTTTTTGATCGCCAGAGTAACGCGGAGGCGTCTTGTAGGAGGAATGTGAAGGAAGGCGCAAGGGACACAAAAAATGGCGGCCCCATTGCTGGAACCGCTGTCTGTGACGACGCGAAAGGAGTGTAGATTCCGCTGTTTGTTTCCGCATCGAAGAGGGAATTCTTCCGCCCCCTGCATGCGCTCGTGAGAATGTCCGTCATTCGATCTCAGACAACAAATGCTGTAGGGCGGCTTCGACGTGTTCGGTGCCCACGTCGGCGTGACCAGCTTTGCCATGTTCTATGGCTTCGTTGAGATGATCAATCCCTTCGCTCAAATGCGAGCCTCTACCTCCCATTTTCGCAAACTGCAGCGCCGTTTCCGCATGCTTCACAAGCTCCTCAGCATGCCCCTCTTTGCCGTGGGCCACCGCTTGCTTGGCGTGGTCGATGGCCTCCCTGACATTACCCAAGGGGGACGGGTGGGCGTTCACCATGGGCACATCAACGAACGCTCCAAGCGCAGCCAGAATGAGGACACCACGGTAGAATTTGCTGATCAACCTTATCTCCCTCCAGGGTTAGAATTCACCGCCGAAAACGCCTGACCTTAACACAGGGTTTCGGTAGCCTGTCAAGAAGTCCTGACAGGCCTTGCGAAACCGAGTTTTTCGTTTGAGAATCTCGCTCAGAAGTCGTTACGCACAACGACGTCCCGTTCTTTCAAAACCTCACCTTCTTCACCGACGATGGTGATGCTGCGCCCCAAATGATGGATTCGTCATGACGATGTTGAATCGTCCACCTGATGACCCAAGAGGAACAGAAAAGGGGTCGGGAGTCTTAATTTCGTACAGGTTGCTCATGAAAAGATTCCCGACCCCTTTTCCGGTCTTGATCAATGCCGATAGCGCATTTCTTTCAGCAACTAGGTTAACGTTCAGTTTCTGGACCATCTTGCAAGCAATCTCCACATCCCTTTGTACTTCACGTATGGCTGTACCGGCCTGCTGCATTAAGTCTTGAATGGTTTGTATTAGTTCTCTCTTTGCGCAGAGATACACGATAGCTCCGCCATCTTCCCCTAAAAACTCAAGAGGAATCCATCCTTGGTGTTGAACTCTGCTTCTAATCGGCTCTGGAATAGGCCTTGTTGCCACTTTATTCTCCTTCTTCCCATGGACACCTAAGAGGCTCTGACGAGCATGAGCCGGATGACACGAAGGCCGGCGTCAGCGGGATAGGCTTAAATAATTTGTCGAGAATCAGGTTAGTCCGAAGAGCGTAGATCTCCATAATTTACATGTCCCAGACGACCCAGTAGTTCAATCACTTCGTTTCCTGCATGACGAACCTCCGGCCTGAAATGTTCGCGCGTTTGCATAAAAATTCGACGAAGGTCTCCCTCCCAACTTGAAAGGTCAATTTGAGACGTTTGCCCTTCGATTAAGAGCCTGACGCATTCTAGGACTTCAATTGGAAACCCGGATATATAATCTGGCAATCCCTCTAGCACTTGAAAGTCCGGATCTATACTATGCGTCAACCTCAGGACACCTAGGAGGTTTTCGATTGCCCATCTTGCTTCAAATTTGTTTGAGCCGAAGCACCATCCGAACGCCATGAGTTCCGCCTGTTGTATTGTCGAGTCTTGCCCTGCCTGCTCGAATCTCAAGGTCCATAAACGTTGAATTCGGTCCAGGACAATCGGGTCTACAGGATCCGCCGTCCTCTCCAAGCTGCGACCAACAAACTCAATCGCCTCTGCCCGTATCTTGTCCGGTGCCTGGGCAAAAAATCTTCGGAGGAGCCCGGATTCGTCCTCGAGCGCATAGTGTCCTCGCCAATAGAACGTCATCAGATGGCAAGCCAACCTTTCATCACGCAGTTGTCGAGTATCATCCGCCTCGCTTGCAGGACACCCTAATTGTGAAATCGCCTTGGCATAAACATGCTGCATCGGTTCGAATATGTCGTCATATGGATTGTTAAAGCTTATGAAGCCATCCCAGGCGACTAACCAATACCGTGGTTCGGTCTCCGGGAATATCCTAGAGACAGCATCAGTTCCCCATGCTCGATCAAACTGTAAGATCCATGGAACCCAGCGGCCATAGAGAGAACGAATTGCTAGAGAAGGGTCTTGGTCCGGATTTAAATGCTTCTCTAGCACCGCACGTGCTTCTTCCGGCAGGCGTGCAGGACCAGTCTCGCCTGTCTTTCGCTTGATCCATCCTGGATAGAAGAACAAGCCCTCAATAGACCGGCCACGAACCGAATTGATTGCGCGATGCATTGCCTGACCAGGACGTTCGAAATCTTCCTCATCCTCATCAGTCTCTGGATCAGGATCCATCGTCAGCGCTTCTAGCAGGTGCCAGGCCACGTCACGATGTTCGATCGGGATTTCCAGACTCTCATGCTGAAATCCAACGCGTAGGAGCTCAACAATCCACCAGCGTGTTCCACCCCAATCCGGATCATCGTGCTGGCGGTTAACATTCCTTCCGTGAATCGTACGAGGTTGTGCAAGAATCCACGAACACAGGGCGAGGATTTGTGTCCATCCAATCTGACGATTTTCCTGAAGCGCTTGCGCGAAGCCACGAATGATGGCGTGAAGGTATGTCGGATCTAGCGCTCTCCATTGTTCCGATCCATCGGCATAAAGTGCGGGGTTAGCTTTAACGAGAGGAGTCAAAACTTCTGATAGGTCTGACCGGCTTGAAAATGGAAAAGACGTTCGATCTGGCGTCCAATTGAGCAGGTATTCCCGCAACTCCGCGGGTGAAAGTCTACGTAGTTCCTCTTCCGTTCTCGGGGAGCGCTCGCCTGCTGCAACATCTCTCATTTCTGTCATTCGTGGGCCTGATTCGAATTCGCCAAATTCATCTAAGAGCCCCGCATACCGATCGCGCCAGGAATGCGGAAGTACCATGCGGCATGGCCAAAGCCTTCTCCATTGCCAACTTCTGCGATGTCGGTCGATATCTGCCGACGTGGCCTGTTGCCCTGTGCTGGTTTCATAGTTCCTAATGCGTTCTGCGATGTTCTCAGGGCCGGCTTCCACCCAGTCAAGGATTTTCTGTTGCTCATCGGGAGTCAGGCGTGCAAACCCAAGACAAAGAAGTTCATCGTACTCTTCTCGCAAATCTCTATCTCTAAACAATCGTTCATCTGTAAGTCTGGATGCAACCATTTGTCTCGGCGATGAGATTGTAGAAGCGAGGAAAGAAAGAGCCATCCGCCTGAATATCAGCCATCGGCGCTCTTCAAGCCCTTCGATTAGTGGAGCAATTTCCACACGTCCATCCGTAAGAAGTGATTCGGCAACGCCTCGAGTCCTTACAGCCAACAGGCTTCTTACGTCTTCGTCCTCATCCAGAATGGACAGATCTGGCTGCCAGGCTGCAGAATTATCGTCCCATTCTTTAGAAGCAGATGACCGGCGAGATAGTTTCGCAGCCTGCTGTAGGATACTGCATAAATTCTCAAAGAGAGCCAGGCCGTTGACTTCCAGGACAGACGGAAGATGATCTTTCATGATCTCTCGATAGTCATACATGCCTATCCGAGGCTTAACCGGCTTGTGGATGTATTCTGAATCCCCTCGCGCCTTCGCTCGTTCGATAGCGACTAAACTTGTAAACAGCGTGAGCGCTTCTTGCGATTTACCTCCCTGTGCTAGATGACTAGTCAGTCTGCCAAGCCGTCTCCAGAACCTGAACCCACTATCGTGATAAACCCACTTTTTCAATCTTGAGATAAAACCTGTCGACTGTTCAGCTGGGAGCTTAAGAAGTACCTCGACTAGATCTCGAATGACGCTCGAATTCGCTATGGTCTGGTGGCTGAGCGCATCTGCAATGTCGGTCAAAGCATCTGTCAATGCCTGTGTATCGGCACTTTCGGCAGTGCGCACAAGAAACTCTGAAGCAGGCCAACGTGGGCTACTATCATTCTCAGCAATTGGAGGAGTTCTAAAGATTCCTTCAGCTCGAAACGCAGGAATCCACGATGGGTCATTGAGGTTCTCGAAAAAATATCTGTAATGCTCAATGTGTCCGAGTTGACTTAGAACTAGATGGACATCAGCGGGTGTTGACGTGTGGATTAACTCATCCAGGTCATCAATCGTTTGGAAGAAACCTTGCCCGAGCGTGAGCACTGTTTTCTCAAACAGCTTGAATTTCTTGTTGATATCAACCCAATCATATTCTGAGTCCGTCTTGCCGTTATCGTGTGCATGACCAACAAACCATTCCTTAAGGTTGAGCCATCGCTTCAAAACTGGGCGGAGGACATCACCAAGATGCCGATTCTCTGGACGGTTTGCTTGAAAAAGCCTTTCTGCGATTGTATCGGTTTTCGAACGAGCGCGTTTATGCTCCTTGATGAGGTCTTCGAGTTGATTTAATAAGTCTTGAACAAGTGCATCTTGAGGGTCTGGTGTTGCTGTAGAACCTGAGCTTGCAGGTGGCAGAATCGCAGGCCTTCCGATTCGTTCCCATGTCCGAGTGATTGCGTCTAAACGCTGATCATATGGCAGCCGTTTGCGTTCAACACCCTCGAGTATAGATGGCAAGGCATTGGCGATCTCTCGAACACAGTGCGCAATGATTGACTCCTTCCTGGAAGGCGTTGCTCTTCCAGAAGAACTACAGCCGTTGTATAGAGCTCTGCGAGCGATGGTGCCTTATCTTTAAGCCAACCGAGAAGGCGCCTTCGTGAGGGATTCCATTGTGAGTCGAACGGAACGATAGGGTGTGTGGAATTCGGTGGGGATGGGGGGACAAGATCCGAACCATTGGACATTGTTATCTATTTCGTCCTCGGTAATCGGGCTCATATTTTTCGCTTACCTGACTGTTTATTCTAACACCTACGCCCAACCGGCTGAGAAATCAATCCCCTAGAGGGGGACTGGTCTGAGCAATGGAACTAGCAATTGGAGAGGAGCAGATGCTTCCCCAGGTTCGCCAGTTGTCAAATCATTGGCAGGGCACCCAGGTTGCTCCAATTGCGGCCGTCGAACGAGGCCCTTCGGAGGGCGCGCGTTCCGGGAGCATGGGAGCAACGTGGATGTCCTGCCACTCCGCTTCCTTTCCCCTCCCTCTACTCCTTCTCCCCAGTGTTGGAGGGGGTGGCCAAGGTTGCCCTCGACTGCGCGCATCGAACGAGGGCCTTCCTAGGCCGCGCGTTCTGCGAGCAAGGAGGGCACCTGGCCGCTCCCTATCCCACTCTTGCTTCTGAATCTCCGCCCCCCGTACAATATCTTTCCCCTAGGCTAACCCCTTGGCTTTCTGATAGTTTCTTGTCAGTTTGAGGACTAGGAGAGCAAGCCGGAATGCGGATTGAGTATACGAAGGGCGAGCGGGCTTCGAAGGAGCTGATCATGCTCCATCGTGAAGCTTCCGAAGCCACCAGCGGCAGGAAGATGAAAGTGCTGCTCATCTACCCGCCGGACTGGTTCCCCTCCGAACCCTATTTGAGCCTTCCCTCCCTCACCGCCGTCCTCCGTCAGGCCGGCCATACCGTCATCCAAAAAGACATCAACCTCGAAATGTACGACTGGTACTTCAGCGAGGACTTCCTGAAAAAGGTCTTGCGCCGGGTGCCGCAGCAGTTGGACCGGCTCCGCAAGCTCTCCAAGAAGCGCGATCTGACGGCCGAGGAGATGGATCTGCAGCTGTCCCTCTGCGACCTGACCAGGCAGCGGATCGATGGGCTGATCAAAGATGCGGAGAAGGCTAAGGCCATCATTCGTGGAGAAACATTCTACGATATCGATCAGTTAGAGTGGGCAATCAAAGTGTTCCGAGAGGTTACGTCGGTGGCCTCGATGGTCTATGCCCCGGCCCGTATCTGTATGCCTCCGATGGAGACGGATCTGTCGTACAAGGTCTTCGTCTCCTCCGAAGTGATGGATGCGGTGAACGATACCCAGGTCAACGTGTACCGCGATGTCTTCGAGCATCTGGTGAAGCCGGTGATCGAAAAAGAACAGCCGGACGTGGTCGGCATTTCGATCGTCCTGCAGCAGCAGATGTTCTCCTCCATGACCTTCTGCGCACTCATCAAGCAGCACTTCCCCCACATCCACGTGACCATTGGCGGCAACACGGTCACGCGCCTCCGCGACGTGCTACCTCAGTCGCCCCTATTCCAATACTTTGACAGTGCCGTGGTCTATGAAGGGGAGACGGCCTTTGTGCAGCTGGTGTCAGCGGTGGGGGCCAAGCAGAGTCTGGCCGATGTGCCCAACACCATCTATAAGGATAAAACCGGGGTCCATACTTCGCCGACGAGTTATGCAGAGGATATGGCGACGCTACCACCGCCGGACTTCGATGGCCTGCTGCTGGATAAATACTTCGTCCCGACGAAGATCTTGCCGTATCTGGCGACGAGAGGCTGCTATTGGGGCCGCTGCGAGTTCTGCGACCATGGCGAAGGCTATACGGCCGGCTACAGGACGAAAAAGATCCAAGATATTCTGGCTGAGGTCAAGCATCTGCGGGACAAGTATGGGGCCAAGCATTTCCACTTCACCGACGAGTCGTATCCCCCGGCCCTCTTCCGCAAACTGTCGCGCGGCTTGATCGAGACCCAGATGGGTATCACCTGGACGACGCATATGCGGTTTGAGAAGAGCCTGCTGGAAGATCAAGTCTGGCAGGATGCGAAGGCCGCTGGCTGCAAGTATCTCCACTTCGGCTATGAGTCGGGGAACGAGCGGGTGCTGAAGCTGATGGACAAGGCTACAACGACGGAGATTATGACGAAGCACTTGCAGCTCACGGCTGACGCGGGCATCTGGAACCACTGCATGGGCTTCTTTGGGTTTCCCGGTGAAACCAAGGAAGAGGCCTGGTCGTCGGTGGAGTTTCTGGAACAGAACAAGGACCATGTCCATTCGCTGGGCTTCGGCACCTTCGATCTCGGGCGACATAACCCGGTGGCGAAGAATCCGGAGAAGTGGGGCGTAACCGCCTATAAGAACCCGGAATGGGATTTGGCCCTCGACTATTACTATACGGTCAAGAATGGGATGAGCATCGAAGAGGCGGAGCGGGTCTTTGAAGAATTCGAGCGAAAGCACAACCCAGGCTGGGATCTGCGCCTGTTTATCCGTGAATACATCTTCCTCTACATCGCGAGGTTCGGTCTCCAAAAACTGCCTGATTTGCAGTTCAATGCAGCGAAGTTTGCCAGCGCGCCACCGTCTCTGGCAGGGAAAATGTGAGCAGGATGTTGAAAAAGCCCTCCAGCGGCGTTCTCGCATCGTTCAGACCCTCAACGTACCGCAAGGGTACGCCTCGGGCCTTCACTCGCTGCGGCCTTGCTGGAAGGACTTTTTGAACATCCCGCGTGCCAAGAGGAATTGATTGGGCATGAGTGAGCTGATTCAGATTAATGCGCTGTCTCCTGTAGAAGGAGCACGGAAGACCAACAAGGTGATGTTGCTGTTCCCACCTGAGTGGGTGCCGACCGCTCCCTATCTGGCCTTGCCTTCTTTGACTGCCGTGTTGCGCGAAGCGGGACATCACGTCGTGCAGCGCGATATCAACATCGAAATGTACGACCATTTCTTTACGATGGAGTTCCTGATTTGGGTGAAGGCCCGGTTGGGCATGCAGCTCAAGCGACTTCAAGAGAAAGAAAAGGCGGGAACGTTGACGGAGCAGGAAGCGGATCAGAAAGCCGCGGTGGAGCAGGCATATGAAGTGGATGTATTCGATTTGGCGGACCGGGCTGAGGATGCCAAACTGATCGTACACGGTGAGCGTTTTTATCAGGCCGAGATACTGGAAGGTGCGTTGAACTGCTTCCGCGAAACGATGGCCTACATTTCCGCCGCCTATTATCCCGCGTCGCTCGTCTTCTATCCGATGGAAAGCAATCTGGGCTATCGCCCCGGCGTATCGAAGGAAGTGCTGGCCTGTTTGGACGATGAGCAGGTGAACGTCTATCGGGACCTCTGCAATCAGCTGGTCATGCCGGCGGTGGCAAAAGAAAAGCCGGACGTGGTCGGGCTCTCGATCGGCACGCAGATGCAGCTGCTGGCAGGCCTGACATTTTGCAAGATGATCAAGGAGACCTTCCCCCATATTCATGTGGTGGTGGGCGGTAACGTCATCACGCGGTTGCAGGAGGATCTCGCCAAGCATGAGCAGTTCTTCACAGACGTGTTCGACTCGGCGATTCTCTACGAGGGCGAGCATGCGCTGCTCTGGCTCATCGAGGCATTGAATGGCGAACGGCCCATTGCATCCGTGCCCAACTTGATCTATCGCGATGCCTCAGGCATTCATCGGAATTCCGAAGTCTACACCGAAAAGACGACCGCGCTGCCTTTGCCGGATTTCGATGGGCTGCCGCTGGACCGCTACTTCGTGCCGGAGCTGATCATCCCCTACCTGGCGACGCGCGGCTGCTATTGGGGGCGCTGCACGTTCTGCGACCATGGCCAGGGCTACTTCGATCAGTATCGGGGCGTGCCGGTGCAACAAGTCGTCGAACAGATTAAGGCGCTGCGGGACAAATATCAGTGCCGCCATTTTCTCTTTTCAGACGAATCCTATCCGCCGGCGCTGTTCAAGAAGGTCTCGCAGCTGCTGGTCGATCAAAACGTGGGAATCAAGTGGACGACGTTGATCCGCTTTGAAGAAACGCTACAAGACCAGGAGACATGGGATCTCGCGGCGAAGGCCGGCTGTTGCACCCTCTATTATGGGATGGAGTCGGCGAACGAGCGGGTGCTGAGCCTCATGGACAAGCATGCCAAGAAGAGCGTGATCCAACGGAACCTCCATATGGCGGCGAAGTCGGGAATTTGGAACCATGTGATGGCCTTCTATGGATTCCCGGGTGAAACGCTCGATGAAGCGTTGGAAACTCGCCAGTTCGTCCTTGAGAACCAGCCGGTGATCCACTCGATGGAGCTGTTCTACTTCGTGGCCTATCGCCATACGCCGATGGTGCGCAATCCGGAGAAGTTCGGCATTACGATCCACAAACAAGAGGAGTACGATCTCCCCCTGGACTATTACTATACGTTGAACGATCCAACCACCCTCTCATGTCTGGATGCGATGCAGATGTGCGAAGAATTCTACAAGAACGATTTTCACCCTTGGGCCGTGCGCGTGAACTCGCGCGAACATGTCTTCCTCTATATCTCGAAGTTCGGGACGAATCAGTTGCCGCAGATCTACGCACAGCAGACGCAGGCTGTCGGATCGCCGGAAGGCGTGTCAGGATTGATCACCTGGCCGGTCGCGCAGTCGGAGGGGCATGAAGGCATGGCGAGGGTCACGAGCCACGATGTGGGTTAGCAGGATGATCAAAACGCCATGTAACAAGGCCGTAGGGAGTACGGTGACTGAGGCGTACCCTCTGGGGTACGTCGCAGGGAGACGTACGACTGAGAACGCCGTTAGATGGCGTTCTCATCATCCGGAACGAGGACGGCGGAGAGTAGGGCATAGGCGGCTTCGATGAGTGAGGTCATCTCTTCTGCCTTCTTGTAGGCCTGCATGTATTGCTTGGGGTTGTTGGTCAGATTCGAGTAGCGGGCGGGGTTCCAAGTGTGGAGCAGTGCTTGTCTGGTTTGGGCAAGGGTTTCAGGAGTGACGGGGAGGGTGAGTCCCAGTATCTCCAGCGCATGGGTGACGTCTTCTTGGTTCACATCGGCCATGGGGCAAGTCTGGCAAAGCAGATGGACGCCTGTCAAACCCTGCCGACAGTTCTGCCGATTCTTCAGCCGACTCTCACGTTCAAGATGCTGGAAGGCCGCAACGTCGCGCATAGGAAGAGGACATGCCTGAGCAGCGATTGCTGAAGTTTTATCAAGCTGACGTGTTCACCGAGGACCCATTCGGCGGCAATCCGGTCGCTGTATTTCCAGACGCGCACGGACTCGCCGACCATCAACTGCAGCAGATTGCCCGGGAGATGAACCTTTCCGAGACCGTGTTCGTGCTGCCTCCGACGGACCAGGCGGCGGTCGTTCGCCTCAGGATATTTACCCCGACGCAGGAGATTCCGTTTGCCGGTCATCCGGTGCTGGGGACATTTTATGTATTGGCTCAGCTTGGGTTGGTTGCCGCTACCGATGGGATTACCCGCGTGATGCAAGAATGCAACATCGGTCTCTTTCCCGTCGAACTCTATGCACAAGATGGGAAGCTTACCCGTGTGGTGATGACGCAGCCTAAGCCAGAGTTCCTCGGGCCTGTAGACGCGATGGAGGATGTGTATAAGATCGCCGGCGCATTAGGCGTGGCCAAGTATGCGATCACCGACATGAAGTGGCCGATCGAGGTTGTGTCCACGGGACTACCAGTATTAATCGTGCCAGTGCGCACACTGACGGCTGTTCGCTCGATCCAGCCGAATGCGTCTGCCATTATGGACATCTGCAGCCGTTTTGGCGCGAACGGCATCATGGTTTTCACGACGGTGACGGTTGAGCCGTCGTCGACCGTGCATGCGCGCATGTTTGCTCCTTCAATTGGAATTCTTGAAGATCCCGCAACCGGCAGCGCGAGCGGGGCATTGGGGGCCTATCTCGTGCAGAAGGGCGTAGTGGACGTGGCCCCGACGACAGACATTGTCGTCGAACAGGGCTATGAGATCGAGCGTCCATCACAAATTTTTGTTCGGGTCGAGTCGGATGACGATATCATCAAAACGGTCAAGGTGGGAGGGCAGTGCGTGATGGTAGTCGAAGGGACCCTCACCTTTTAGCAGGATGCTGAAAAAGCCCGCCAGCGGCGTTCTCGGTTCATCGAAATCCTCAACGTACCCCTGAGGGTACGCCTCCGGTTTCGATTCGCCTGCGGCCTTGCTGAACGGCCTTTTTGAGCATCCTGCACGGAAAAGCTAGCTCTGAGCCTGTTTCTAGCTTCCTTTTAGAAAGGGGATGAGATGAAGGCGGTACTCTTTCGGGCGCATGGTGGACCGGACAAGTTATCCTATGAGGATCTGCCTACGCCAACGATCGGGCCGGAGGAGGTGCTGGTTCGTGTCAAGGCCTGTGCGCTGAATCATCTCGACATTTGGATACGACAGGGCAATCCGGCTTATCCCATGCCGCTTCCTCATGTGTCGGGGTCGGATGTGTCGGGGATCGTCGAGCAAATCGGTAATGGGGTCGAAGGCGCCACGGTGGGGGAGCGTGTTTTCGTATCGCCGGGGATCAGCTGCTGGAAATGTAATCAGTGTCTGGCAGGACGAGACAATCTGTGCCGCTCCTATGGGCTGCTCGGCGCCATGACGCACGGTGGCTATGCGGAATATGTGAAAGTCCCGTTTCGTAATGTGCTGCCGATTCCAGAGAACCTCTCGTTTGATCAGGCTGCGGCGTTTCCTCTCGTGTCGGTGACCGCATCGCACATGCTGTTTGCCCTGGCCGGACTTGAATATGGCGAAACGGTGTTGATCATGGGCGCGGGGAGCGGAGTCGGGATGATGGCGGTCCAAATGGCGAAGCTCGTCGGGGCTCGTGTGCTGACGACTGTCGGGTCTGACGATAAGATTCCCAAAGCCGTGACCCTGGGGGCCGATGCGGTCATCAACCATACGAAGGAAAAGGTTGCTGAGCGTGTGAAGCTGCTGACTGAAGGGCGTGGTGTCGATGTCGTCATCGAGCACATCGGCCCAGAGGTGTGGGATACCTGTCTCCACTCATTGGGGAAAGGAGGGCGTCTGATTACCTGTGGCGCAACCACAGGAACAGAGGTCAAGTTGGATCTTCGCTATGTTTATTCTCGCCAGCTCACAATCAAGGGATCTTATATGGGCACGCGCGCGGAATTGGTGAAGGCGGCGGAGCTGATGGGGCAAGGCCGGCTGATCTCGGTGATCGATCGGACCTATCCATTACAAGAGGCGCGCGCGGCTCAAGAACAGATGCTGAGCAGAAAGTTTTTCGGGAAAATAGTTCTGACTGTGTGAGGAAAGCAGGTCCAACTGTTTCTATTACGTACACCAGCAATAAAAGGGAGGGAAGTATGTCCACCGTGGCGAAAATTATGAGCAAACAGCCCAAGACCGTGGGGCCTGCCGTATCGATTGTGAGTGCAGCCAAGAAAATGAAGACTGCGCGGGTCGGGTCGCTGTTTGTGAAGAAGGGGAAGAAGCTGATCGGGATTGTCACGGATACGGATATCGTCCGACGCGCCGTCTCGTCCAATAAGCCTCTTGGCAAGATGACCGTTGAGAAGATCATGACGACACCCATTTGCACGATTGAAGGCAGTCAGACGGTCGATGATGCGCAGGACATGATGGCTGACTTAGGCGTGAGGCATCTTGCTGTGACTCAATCAGGCGAGATCGTTGGGGTGGTGTCGGTACGAGATCTGTTGATGTTTTATAAGCGGTATGCGCAGTCGAAGATCCCGGTGGAGGCGCCGTACTCTGAACCAAAGATCTTCCAAGACTAGACGGATGCTGAAAACGGCGGCTTTTCTCACCCGCCCAACCCCGGCGCGCCACGACGCGCCGTTCCGCGGCTTCGTTCTCAGTCGCATGTTTCCCTGCGACGTACCCCAGAGGGTACGCCTCAGTCGTCATGCTCCCTGCGGCCTCGTTGGCTGACCGTTTTGAGCATCCTTTGGTGAAAGTCGGCTGTCAGTGTCAACTCTTCTCAGCTGAAGCAGGGGTCAAGTAGGAATCTTCTGACGGTTCAGAAGCTGATGGCTGACCGCTGAAAGCTGATCGCTTGACCTATTTGGCGAGTTCTTTGACGAGGTGCCCGAGTTCAGGCAGGATCAGTTTCTCCATTGCCATTCGCACGGCATTTTCTGAGCCCGGGGTAGAGAAGAGGACACGGCCTTTGATGATGCCGGCGGTGGCGCGGCTCATGATGGCTGGTGAGCCGATGTCCTGGTAGGTCAAGTGGCGGAAGATCTCGCCGAATCCCACTAGCTTTTTTTCAAGCATCCCATCGATCGCCTCAAAGGTTGAATCCCGCTTTGAGATGCCAGTCCCGCCATTGATGATGATGGCGTGGACTGCGTCGTTCACCAGGCCTTCTGCAATCCGGCCTTTGATCTGAGCCGGCTCATCCTTCACCACATGGTAAGCAGAAACGTAGTGCCCTTGCTCCTTGAGAAGCCTATGGATGAGTTGGCCGCTGGTATCGGTGTCGGGGGTCCGCGTGTCGCTGCAGGTAATCACCATGCACCCAATTGACTTGGGAGCATGGGATTTGTGTTCGTCAGCGGCGTGGCTTCCCATACTTTTTACAGGATGCTCTCGTTGAGTTTTTTAGCGCTACTTCCAGACTGAGTCGGGATTCAGCTTGGCTGCTGGCTTGCCACCCTTGATGTGCTCATCCAAGATTGTCGCCACGTCCGCTTCGCTCACTTTGGAGTACCAGGTGGCGTCCGGATAAACGACGACGGTTGGTCCCTGCTCGCAGGGGCCGAGGCAGGAGGAACCGCTCACGAGGACTTCGCCAGGTGTCACACCCTTCTGCATGAGGCCCATGTTAAAGGCCATGAGGAGAGAGGCCGATCCGGCGCTGCCGCAGGAGGGTTTGGGATGGCCTGGGGGACGGGCGTTGGTACAGACGACGATGTGATATTTTGGCTTTGGCATGGGTTCTCCTTTGATGATCGATAAAAAGCAGTCAGTTTTCAGCCATCAGCGTTCAGTTATCTTCAAGACAGAGCTGAATACTGATTGCTGTCCGCTGAAGGCTATGTCACTGCGGCGGTGCGAACGATTTCCATGTATCGATGGCTTCTTCAGGCAGCTTCCAATGGTTGAGGCCCTTCATGACCCAATCGAGATAGTGCGCTTTGGGTTTGAACTTGCCGATTGGGGTAGCGGCATAGGTGGTGACGAGCGTTTTTTCCCCAGCCTCCGTCAGCACAGTGACTTGGACTTGGCGAAACGCGCTTGGAGGCACATCCTCTTCGAAAAGGTCCATAAGCTTAATGTCTTCTTCGGTCACTTCGAACACCGCCCCCCAGACCTGTTCGCCCGGTGAAGGGGTCACGCTGGCAAGGCCGCATCGCCATTGCGAGGACCATCGGCAGAATTTGACCGTGTGTTCGGGTAGAGTGGCCCGCATCAGGAACTGATGTTCCGGCGCGCGACGTTTCAGCTGTGTCGGGTTGAGATGGTCTCCGTAGAGAAAGAACTTCATCGGTGATTCACCGCCTAAGGTACAAGTTTTTCGATTCGGTTTGTATTTGTAACATAACCGCTTTCACGCTCACAAGCTGCGCGCCGGTCGGTTGGTCTAACTGGATAGAGTCGGATTGACTTCGTGTTGTTGCTCTTCCTAAGATGGAATGTAGTTATGTGTCGGTTCGCCTCGTCCCATCGAACCCTGTTTACTAGGATGTCCATGTCAGAGAATCATTCCTCCGTCGGCTCTCCACATTCTTTCTTCTAAATTGTGAAGATCATTCACTATGCGATCGTGGCTGTGCTCGTTTTGGGTGTGGGCTACTATCTCTGGATGAAGCCTCCGTCGCTCAACCCTATACCCGATAGTCGGGCCGCCGAGGCTCTTGCGCTGGTGCAATCCCATCAGGCTCTGGGCCATCCCACTATTCTTGAGGCAATGACTGAACATGTGCGTTCCATGAGCGAACGTAATCGAGTGGCCCGATTGGGTGAGTGGCGGGTGAAGTATGTGGAGGGGGATCAGTACGAGATACGGGTTCAGTTGCGAGATCAGGGGGTGACGGGTCAATGGTTCGAACGGGAGTTTATTTGGCATGCCAACCTTTCGTCGAAGAAGGTCAATGCCGCGTCGCTTGCTGCCGATGGGGTGACTCCCAAAGAGCCGGATGTTGTGCCATAACAGGATCCGCGACAAGCGCGATGAGCGCGACTCGCGTGATGTGTGAATCTTGGCCCTACTTGTCGCATTTTTCCCGCCAGTCTCGCTCGTCTCGCCTGAATGATGCGGGTTAGGTGAAGTTCTCTGGCAGCGCCACTTGAACCTGATTGTTTTCGATCCGTACGGGACAGCAGGCGACGGTGATTGCCGGATTCTCCGGTCGTTCGCCGGTTTGTACGTTGAATCGCCATCCATGCCAGGGACATTCGACGACGTGACCTTCAAGATGGCCTTCTCCGAGCGGTCCTCCTGCATGAGGGCAGGTATTGTCGACGGCATAGAAAGATCCATCGACATTAAATAAGGCAATTCCGACTCCTTGGACTTCGACGGTTTGCCCGCTTCCAGGAGGAATGTCTTCTACTTTAGCGACGGTAATAAATTCAGGCATGCTGCTGCTTCTTTCTCCTTGGCCGACTGACCGATGAAACTGGCACAGTCCGTAGACCCGTCAGTAGCTTGATTTCGGGCGAGGCTTATGGCATAGAACTAGGTACGTATTCCAATACTACACCTGGGCCCTGTCATACAAGGAGCCTCGGTTGGAATGAGGTTACGGCATGGAAATGACCCTTCTGCTCAACGCGACGTACGAACCCCTGCGGGTCGTCAATTGGCAAAAGGCGATTGCGCTTCTCTGGCAGGGTAAAGTTGAAGTCCTCGAGGTCTACGACCGAGAGGTCCACGCAGTGTCGATCTCCATTAAGCTTCCCTCCGTCATGCGGCTCCTCAAACTGGTTCGGCTCAAGGATGTTCACCGGGCGGTCAAGTTTTCCCGGATCAATATCTTTACAAGAGACGGCTATGCCTGCCAGTACTGTCGTCATAAGTTCCGGACCGAAGAGCTGACGTTCGATCATGTCGTCCCTATCGCCAAGGGTGGGCGGAAGACCTGGGAAAATATTGTGACGGCATGCTGGCGTTGTAACAACAAAAAGAGCGGTCGCACGCCGGAAGAAGCCGGCATGAAGCTCACGAAGAGGCCGGTGAAGCCGCGCTGGAATCCCATCGTGACCATTACCATCGGGATTCGGAACACGCCGGATAGCTGGCGTGACTATTTCTATTGGAATATGGAACTCGATGCCGACCCAGCAGAGACGTAACTGCGAATATTGAATGGTCAATGGTGAATGTTTAATGTTAAATTCTCGGTCTGGTTCTCGGCACGCACCCCTCCTCCTTGACTAAACATTCAACATTCCTTCCTGGTCAACCCTTCCTTACCGTTCATTAAACATTCACCATTGACCATTCAACATTCCTTTAAGGGTGTTGTATGATACGCCCGCTCTTGAATTAGGAGGAAGCAACATGGCTGCAAATTCTGGTTTTCCATTGTCTCTCGATGTGAAGGGCTATCCGGTGCTTGTACTCGGGGGAGACGAAGAGGCTGCGGAAAAAACCCAGCGGTTGTTGGATGCCGGGGCGAAGGTAACGGTCGTGGCGCCGACCTTACATGATCTCTTAAAAGACATGGCCGCCTCAGCGAAAGTTGTGCATCGTGGGAGGCATTTCCGTGAAGCCGATTTAGAAAGTGCGATTTTGGTGTTGAATATGGTTCGTGGGGACCGGGATTTTTCACGAGCGCTGTTTGCAAAGGCACGTGAGAAGAAGTGCTTATTGTGGTCGGTCGACCAGCCGGAATTTTCCACGGTCACGATGCCGGCGGTGGTGGCCTGTGGCCATCTGCGTGTGGCCATCAGCACGAGTGGGGTGGCTCCAGCCTTGTCAGGCTTTATGAGGGAAGATATGGAGAAGATTTTCGGCGAAGAGTTTGCCGAATTTGTGGAGTGGCTCGGCCAACTTCGTGAGCAAACCAAGGCGACTGAACCGGACTTTGAAAAGCGTCGAGTCTTGCTGCGTGAGGCCCTGGACGGGTTTCGATTGTTGGGCAAGGTTCAGTACCCGAAAGTCTGGCTGGATGAACGGGCGAAGCTGACGGTAACTCCAGGCGTGAAGGGGCAGGCGTAGAGGGGAGGAAGTAGTCGGGATATAGGGATAAAGGGGTAGAAGAATAAAGTCTGAGGCGTAAACGTACGGGTAAATATAAAGAGGGACACATGGTGTTGCTTGAATTCAGTATGTCGCCGTTGGGCAAGGGGGAGAGCGTTGGTAAGTATGTGGCGCGGTCCCTTGATATTATCGATAAGAGCGGAGTGGACTACCGGTTGAACCCGATGGGGACGGTGCTCGAAGGGGAGTGGGATGAGGTATTTGCCGTTGTCAAAAAGTGTTATGAGCGGATGAAGAAAGATTGCGGCCGCATTTCCTGCACGATCAAAGTCGACTATCGGAAAGGCCACGCGGGCAGATTGCAGAGTAAAGTCGCAAGTGTCGAGAAGAAACTCAAGCGATCGATCAAGCACTAGCAGGATGTTGAAACTGCTTTGTTTTGTTTATCCGGTTGATCTGGCTAACCGAACAAACGAGACAAACCAAATAACGGTCTGCTTACGCTGGAAGACATTTTTAGCATCCGCTAAAGCACGGCATTGACCAGAGTCAGCGTTATCCCTCCCCTTATTGGTTTGTAAACATTTTCAATTTTCAGTGGAATGAACTGCTCGGGATTCTCCCGACGCTTCACTGCCTGGGCTCAGCTTTCAGGTCGTCTCATCCGTTTTCCACTATCCAAATCATCCTTTTCAGTCTTCCAACCGTCTGACGATCTGTTCGACTGAAATGCCATTATTGTAAATAGTGAGGTTAATTAATGTGATTGAGATATGTAAAATGCCACCATTCAATGGTCATTTTGTATATATAGTTCGTGTTGCATTGTAATATGGTACCTATATATACTTTCGCGCCATCGATGAGTGAGTCTTTTCGTGAGGAGGGTGTCGTGACGCTGCCATGTGGGAGATTCGGGAGAGTCGTAAGTAGGATGGCGAGAGGAATGAACGACGCATGAGCATTAGTGTGACGGAGGAGGTCGAACTCAAGACGCATTCTGGCCTTGATCTCTTGCCGAAGGACCGTACGATTCTTGAGCGAGAGATCATGGAGTTCTGTCCATTTGGATTGGACGAACAGGGACGCAGGATCAGAGACCTGAGTGGGATGAGTATCAGGGCTGTCGTCGTCTATCTTGAGAAGTCGCTGGCTCGTGAACGTGGAACCATAGCCGGAAATCAGGCAGTCGAGGATCTCTGTCGTCTATTGAATCAGCGGATCAAAGATCCGGTCTATCATGTGACGCCGGAGTTTCTGAAGAATGCGTGGAACAGTTACACCTGTGAGTTCACATCCTATCTGTATGAGTTCTGCGAGCACATGTCCGGCGATCCTCGCTTTGCGTATCTTGGTGGAATGGAGAAGGCGTCGTCGATCATGCAGGTACTTGCCAGGCCGTTTTCACTGCCGCAGATTTACGAGATGTTTCCCTATTTTGGGAATAAGTTCGCGTCCGGTTCACTCGAATTTCGAGTGGTCGAGGTGACGCCTGCCACCGCGACTCTAGCGATGAAATTTTCCGGGCGTGCACTTCGGCAGTTCGGCCCATATCGAAGACGGTGCGCGCATCTGATGTGTCAGGCTGCTCAAGGTATTATGGCTGCAGTACCCGTTCGCGTTCATGGCTTGCCACCGGCCTCTTTGACGGAACTATCCTGTATTGCGAAGGACGATGAATGGTGCCAATGGGTCATCAGTTGGGAAAGTGAGAAGCAGGGCCTATGGCGGCGCAGAGTCTGGCAGATCGTGTCAGGTTCGGGAGAAGGCTGGTCGTCACTGACTCAATCGAACCGATTCCGTTCGTGCCAACAGGCCGAAGCTATTCCGTACACAGGAGATATGGAAGGACGAGAGGTAAATGTCATGCCAATCCATGCAGCGGTCGGCGTCACAGAATCGCAACGACATGCGATCTGGTCGCTCTGCTGCGCACTGGCTGGCCTGACCTTGGCCTTGGGTTTTCGCGTGATGAATCCCTCGACAAGCTTGGGCGATGTCGTCCTTCTGGGCCTGTTGCCCATACTGCTCACCAGGATGCTGATCAATCGTCATCTTCGTCTGGAGAGCCAGCGACGCGAGTCGTTGATTCAGGAGCAGATTATGTTCCTGGAGTCGCGGCATGAGGAATTGCGTGAAGCGTATTTGGAGCAGGAGCAGACGCGCGTCGAACTGCGCCGAAAAGTGACTCAGTTATCGGCCCTCCACCGAACAGGGTTGCTGTTTAGCTCGACGCTGGATCGAGAGGCGTTGATGCAGAAAGTGCTGGAGGCCCTAACCAATGATCTTCGGTACGATCGGGCGATGATCTCGTTTTATGACCCTGTTCGCCAGGTTGTCATGGATGCCAGGGTGCTCGGCGTTTCGCCTGAGATTCAGGCGTTTGCGCGCGCCCGTGAGATTCCCGTCACCGATCCTATGAGTCCGGAAGGTCTTGTGCTGCTGCAGGGCCAACCGTTCTTAGTCGGGGATGTGCAGGCGGTATGGGATCGCATTCATCCATTGAATCAGCAGCTCGCCCTGCTAACGCAGACCAAGGCGTGGATCGCTGTTCCATTGAAAATTAAAGACCGGATTCTTGGAAGCCTGACGGTAGATCGGATCCAGGCGCATAGTCTAACTCAGGACGATCTTGAGTTGATGATCACGGTCGCCCACCAAGTTGCCATCGGACTGGATAACGCGTCTGCGTATGAACAGATTGAAGACCTAAACGTGGGACTTGAAGCCAAAGTTCGTGAACGCACGGCTGAGTTGGAGCAGGCAGATTGCTTGCGGTCTCAATTTCTCTCGCATGTCTCGCACGAGCTTAAGACGCCGTTAACCTCAATCAAAGGGTTCTTGCAGAACCTGCTCGATGGATTGACAGGGCCACTCAACGAGAAGCAGCAGCGATATTTGTCACGGATGCTTGGAAATTCAGACCGTTTAATCCGAATGATCGAGGCCCTATTGGATCGCACGAGGATTCAATCCGGGAGGTTGGATCTCATTCCTGACGAGATAGATCTGGGGCTCTGTGTATCAGATGCAGTCGAGCAATTGCGCCTGTTGGCTCAAGCCAAACAGCAGACGTTGGAGGCCACCGTTCCTTCTGACCCGCTGATGGTCTGGGCGGATCGTGATCGCTTGTTCCAGATCGTCACGAACTTGGTCCAGAACGCGGTGAAGTTCACACCGGAGGGTGGCAGCATTATGGTGGCGGTGCGGCAGGAGAGCCAGACACTCGCCGGCGTCTCTGTGCGTGATACCGGGCCAGGCATTCCGCCGGAGTTTCTCGATCAGATATTCGACCCATTCTTTCGAGTGAAGCAGGTACGGAGCGGTATAAAAGGGCTGGGCTTGGGCCTGTCGATCGTGCAGACATTGGTGGAGTTGCAAGGTGGGACGATCGCCGCACGGAGTGAACCGGGGCAGGGTGCGGAGCTGTATTTCACGATTCCATTGCATCCCACGAAGGTGTTGTCACTTGATCACGCATCGGCTGATGCGCCCCGTATCCTTGTTGTCGACGACGATCCGGATATTCGTCAGCTCTTACAGGATCGTTTGCAAGCTAAGGGATATCGTGTCCAGTCGGCAGTTGACGGGGTCCGAGCACTGGAAGCGGTGCAGGCCGAAACGTTCAAAGGCATGATTTTGGATATTGGCATTCCCTCTATGGATGGCTTGTTGGTACTTCAGCAGATTCGAAAGTGGGATCAGCAAATTCCAATTGTGATGGTCACGGCGACAGGATCCAAAGAGTTGGCGATTCGGGCGATCGGCATGGGTGCGCAGGCCTATATGCTGAAGCCATTTGATGTCGACGAACTGCAACGGGTTGCTGATTATTGGTTTCAGCCTTTTGAGCGACCGCCATTGGAGCCTGCAGGGGTGTCGAGTACGCATCGGTGATCGAGATGAAGAGGCGTATGACCTTGAGAGCCTGGGACAGGGGCTGGCAGACTGGATCGGCTTTTCGAGTATGGGTACTGTGGACCTATATAATAGGCCTCTGCACTGCATCCTTGCCGGTGTTGGCTTCAGCGCAGGTGCCTCGAATTCAAGGGCAGGGAAGCGCTGCGTCCGCGATGAGCAATGCCTTTGCCGCCCAAGCCGATGACCCTTCGGCGCTACATTACAACCCTGCAGGAATGACACAGTTGCAAGGGGTTCAATTTATGGTAGGGGCGCTTGCATCGGGTGGATCGACAAATTTCACCAGCCTGACAGGCGTAACAGCTCGTGGTGACCGGAACGGGAGTGCGGCGTGGCCCCCTCCAGGACATATATACATCACGGCGAACTTGAAGAGTCTTGGGGTGACGGCTCTGGGAGATCTTTCTGTCGGGATTGGTCTGACTGTGCCCTTTGGCTCGCTGACTCGCTGGCCGAACGAGGGACCATTCAGATCGGCCACGACTTTCAGCACGCTGCCGTTACTGGATATCAAGCCGACCCTTGCCTACAAGGTCACGGAGAATTTCTCGATCGGGCTTGGTGCGGATATCTATACGTTCAGCGGGCTCGTTGGCGAAGGTCATGCCGAAAGACAGGCCATTCCTGCAGCTGGGGTGAAAACTGAGGTCAATGGGAAAGATACCGCCGCTGGTTTCAATGCCAGTCTGTTGTATACGGCATTGCGCAATGACGATGGAAAGCCGCTGGCTAACATTGGGATTGTCTACCGGAGTCAAGCGACCTTGCATCTGAGCGGCGCATTATTGGCGAATGGAGCCAAAGTATCCGATGCCAACGCGACGTTGGTCTTACCGCAAATCATTACGGGAGCGATTGCGATCTGGCCTATTCGAACGAACGAGCGGGAATGGAAATTGGAATTGGACGTCGATTATGTGGGGTGGAAGTCTGTTCGGAATCTCGATGTGACTTTGGGAAATGGGATGACGATCGCACAACCGCAGAATTGGCGGAGCACCTACGCCATGATGCTGGGAACCGAATACAAGTGGCTGGCGCTTGAATCGCTCCCGAACTGGGAGGTGGCGCTGAGGGGAGGCTATACCAACCAGCAAAATCAAATACCTGATTTAACCTATGATCCAGGGATCCCTTCTTCGGACCTTCACGTTGTGGGGGGAGGGATCGGATTGTTGTGCAAGGAACAGGGCTTGTTTCTGGGGCTGATGCGATGTGGAGATATCGGTCTAGGCTCGCTGAAACCCAAAGCGATCGGGCTCGACCTCTCGTTTCAAGCGGGGCTGTATGAGGACCGTACGGTCCAGGGCAATCGCATCCCGACTGTTGATGGGATCTATAGGACCACATTGTATCTTGGTAGTGCGTCGATTCGAATGGTGTATTAACAGATTGGCGAGACGCGCGGGACGGGCGAGAAAGGCGCGACGTGCAGCCTCGTTTAATGACATTAATCGTTAAACGTCAATCGTCGATTCGCGTTTTACGAATAACGATTCACGCTTCCTGTCGCGCTTTTCCCGCCAGTCTTGCCCGTCGTTAGGCGGTTTCATAAATGCGTGTAACGCGGGAGCCGATCCCGCAGAGGACTTCATAGGGGATCGTGCCGATCCAGTCAGCCACTTCATTTGCCCAAATCGATTCCCCTCCCTGTTGTCCGATCAGTGTAACGGTCTCACCGACTGGCACCGGCGCGAGGTCGGTGACATCCACCATGACCATATCCATGCAGACTAGACCGACGATTGGGGCACGGCGCCCATGAATCAAGACTGATCCGCGATGGGAGAGTCGCCGGCTATAGCCGTCGGCATAGCCGATCGGCAGTACCGCGATGCGGGTCTGTCGTTGCGCGACGAATGTTCCGTTATAGCTCACAGAGGACCCCTGTGGAATGGTCCGCAGTTGGGCGACTGTGGTGTGAAGTGAGAGGACTGGTCTGAGGTCAGGATCTGGGATTATGGCGGGAAGGGTGTGATACCCGTACAGCATAATGCCGGGGCGAACGAGCGAAAAGTGCGCGGCGGGAAACCTGACGATGGCGGCACTGTTTGCCGCATGCACCAACGGGACAGTGAGACTGCGTAGTCGGATTTGTTCCAGCAGGGTATTAAATGAGCCGAGTTGCCGTTCCGTAAAGGCACTGTCTGCTCCATCTGCGTCGGCCAGGTGGGTCATCAGGCCCTCAACTTTGAGGGAGCTGTGCAAGAGAGGGTTGTCGAGGACTGTGAGCAGCTCTTCCGGAGAAAATCCTAACCGGCCCATCCCAGTTTCGACCTTGAGGTGAATGGGGTAGGGAGCTGGATGTGACTGAGCAGCCTTGGCCAATGCAGGCAGGATGCGCCCATCGCTGACAACCGGGGTCAGCCGGTGAGCAATCAGGTCGGGGACTTGTTCCTCAAAGAGCGCTCCTAGAACGACGATTGATGCTGAGAGCCCGGCTTGGCGGAGTGTAATCCCTTCGTCGAGAGAGGCAACGGCAAATTGTCCGATGCCCTGGCTGGCAAGCGATTGAGCGGTTTCGATCGCTCCATGTCCGTACGCATTGGCCTTGACGATCGCCATGACATCGCAGCCGGGAGACAGGTAGCGCTTGATGCGAGAGAGATTATGGGCAAGTGCCGCGAGATTGACGGTGGCGTAGGTGGGTAACAAGGTCGAAATGGAGGTCACACTTCCATGATTTCGTGTTCTTTTTTCTTTACCACGTCATCGATTTTTTGAATGTATTGGTCGGTCAGCTTCTGGGTGTCGGCTTCGGACTTTCGCAGTTCGTCTTCAGTGAGCTTGGCATCCTTTTGCAGTTTCTTCAACTCTTCGTTGGCATCTCGACGAAACCCTCGTATGACGACTTTCGTATCTTCACCGTGTTTTTTGCAGATCTTGCTGAGTTCTTTGCGTCGTTCCTCGGTGAGCGGTGGCAGGGGAATGCGAATGAGTTTTCCATCGTTGGACGGAGTGATGCCGAGGCCTGATCCCGCCAGGGCCTTTTCGATTTCCTTAATCAAAGCAGGTTCCCATGGCTGGATGGTGATGAGGCGGGCCTCCGGGGTTGAAATACTGGCGACCTGTTTCAGCGGGGTCATCGTACCATAGTAGTCGACTCGAACGCCGTCGAAGAGGGCGACTGACGCCCGTCCTGTCCGCAAGCCGGACAGATCACGCTTGAGATGTTCCAGTGCGGACTCCATCTTTTCCGTGACCTTTTGATGTATGGCAGCAGGGTTGGACATGAGAGACTCTCCGGAATGTCAGCGGCGATCGGGGGTGACAATGGTTCCGATCGCTTCGCCGGTGGCGACGCGTTTGAAGTTGCCTTGTTCTTTCAGGTTGAACACGATGAGCGGAAGGTTGTTATCCATGCAGAGGCTGATGGCTGTGGCGTCCATCACTTTCAAATTCTGATTCAAGATCGAGAGAAAGGAGATGGTCTGATATTTCTTGGCGGTGGGATTCTTCACGGGATCTGCATCGTAGATGCCGTCGACCTTGGTCCCTTTCATGATGACCTGGGCTCCGATCTCCATCGCCCTGAGCGCTGCTGCGGTATCGGTTGAGAAGTAGGGATTTCCTGTGCCGCCCGCGAAGATGACGACGCGTTTTTTCTCAAGATGACGAATGGCGCGCCGGCGGATATATCCCTCAGCCAGTTGGCGCATTTCGATCGCGGACTGGACTCGCGTGATAATGCCGGTGCGCTCAAGCGCGTTTTGCAGGGCTAATGCATTGAGCACGGTTGCGAGCATTCCCATGTAGTCGGCGGAAGCGCGTTCCATGCCGGATGCGCTGGCGGCAATACCGCGGAAAATATTGCCGCCGCCGATGACTACGGCGACTTCGATGTCGAGAGCCACGACAGAGGCGATTTCCGAAGCGAGGCCTTCAAGGATAGATGGCTGGATGCCGTAACCCTGCTCACCGGCCAACATCTCTCCGCTTACTTTGAGGAGGATGCGCCGATAGTTGGCAGAGTTCATGCTTCGCCTAATTGGTACCGTGTAAAGCGGCGAATGTTCATGTTCTCACCGATTTTTGCAATCTTCAGCGCAAGGAGATCCTTAATGGTGACGGCGGGATCCTTGACGAAAGACTGTTCAATCAAGCAGCTTTCCTGAATGAACTTTTCCAGCTTACCTTCGACGATTTTCGGCCATGCAGCCGGGGGTTTGCCCATTTCTTTGGCCTGTCCTTCATAAATGGATCGCTCTTTCTCGATGAGCGAAGCGGGAATTTCATCCCGTTTGACATAGGAGGGTTTCCCGGCAGCGACCTGGAGGGCCAGATCGTTGACAAACGATTTAAACTCATCATTGCGGGCCACGAAGTCGGTTTCACAGTTGACCTCGATGAGCACACCGATTTTTCCACCCATGTGAATATAGGCATGGACGAGGCCTTGGTTGGTCTCGCGGCCTGATTTCTTGAGTGCGGCAGCCAGGCCTTTTTGGCGCAGGTAATCGACGGCCTTCTCCATATCGTCGCTATTCTCGGTGAGCGCTTTTTGGCAATCCAGGATGCCGGCGCCGGTTTTTTCTCTCAGTTCTTTGACAAGCTGACTTGATCCAGCCATACGTGACGGTCCTTCTTGATCAACGGTGAGTATAGTTGCCGAAACCTGCGATGTCCGGCGCTATGAAACCGGGGTGCTCGCCAAGCTGACGGCCGCGGCTTTGTCTCCTACTGCTACTGCGGGAACGGGCTTGAACTCCGCTTCGTCGCGCTGTGTCCTCAAATGAGCGCCTTCAATGCAGGCGTCGGCAATGCGAGACGTGATCAGCTTGATGGAGCGAATTGCATCATCGTTTCCGGGAATCGGGAAGGTGATGTGGTCCGGATCGCAGTTCGAGTCCAGGATCGCGATCAACGGAATCTCCAACCGCTTCGCTTCCTGTACGGCCAGGTGTTCGATGCGGGTATCGAGGACGAAGACGGCTCCTGGTACGCCGCGCATGTCCTTGATGCCGCTCAGATACTTCTGGAGCTTGACGATCTCTTTCTGCATTTTCATAATTTCTTTTTTCTTCAGGCCGTATTGGCTGGGGTCTGCCAGCTTGGTCTCCATCTTCTTCATCTTATCGATGCTCTTCCGGATGGTCTGGAAGTTCGTGAGCATCCCGCCGAGCCAGCGTTGGTTGACGAAGAACATGTTGGCGCGCAAGGCCTCTTCCTGAAGAATTTCAGCGGCCTGCCGCTTGGTTCCAACAAACAGGACCGATTGGCCGGCGGCCACGGTGTCACGGACGAAGGCATAGGCTTGCTCCATCCGAGCCAGTGTTTGCTGAAGATCGATGATATAGATGCCGTTGCGCTCTCCAAAGAGGAACTTCTTCATCTTTGGGTTCCACCGATTCGTCTGGTGCCCGAAATGGACTCCTGCTTCTAACAGTTCCTTGATTGAAACCACTCCCATGCCTTCACCTCCCCTCAAGACTTGCAGAGCACCCACTGACGCAGGTGAGGGGGACTGGCCCCCTTATTCTCAAGTCGAGCGACGTCCGTGACGCCGATATGAATTTGATACTGTCCTTTCACGCACAAAATTATACGAGAAAGAGACTACCCCTAGCGTTAGAACCTTGGCACGGTATCATGCTGGCAGTCAGCTTGCAAGACCATCTGCAAGGCATCCCCCCCACATCCCTTGGCTTGCCGCTCCATTCGATCCGATGCTAAGATCGTCCAGAACTATTGGAGGAAACCAGTGCCGAACATTTTATTGTTAGTCTCACCAAGTTGCGGGGCCTGCCCCTCGGCAAAGAGCCTGTGGAAACAGTTGCGAGTGAAGTATAGCTTCAGCTATCGCGAGGTAGATATCACCACAGAGGATGGACGAAGCCTTGCTGATCGGCATTCGGTCAGGGCTGTGCCGGCCACTATTATCGATGGACGGCTGACGTTCGTCGGTGTGCCGAGCCGGGAAAGTGCCGAAAAGGCCTTGTTACTCAAGATGAAACCGCGCGAATAGGGGACGGATTGCTCTATGGCTGACGAAGATTTTGAACTACCAGAGCTCCCTGTCATCGACAAGGGGCCTCCTCCCGAGTGCCCTATGTGTGGCGACCCGATGTCATTCATTGATGGCGACTGGGGCTGTATGGATTGCAACGGCGAACTGATGGGGCCGGAAACCGGATAGCTCACGCAATGTTGAATTGTAAATGTTAAATGATGAATTGTCTGTCATTAAACATTCAACATTTCGCATTCAACATTCGGTATTAGATGCTTCGCATTGTCACCGGGCCTTTTCATCCTGCTCTCGATCATGCTCTGGTCGAAGATGTTCGGTCCTGTAAGACCGGCAATCCCTTTGCTCCGCTCGCCGTCATTGTCCCCTCGGCCTCCTTGGTCGAGCATCTAAAAGAAGTACTCACTTTTCATGAGCCGCGCGCATTCCTCAATATACACTTTCTAACGTTCCACCAACTGGCTCTCCATCTGCGTGACGATCTCTCGCCGGTCTCTGAGACCAGTCCGGGGTCGCCGCTGCAACTGGTCGACGATTTCTTCTGTGAGCAATTGGTGCGGCAGGTGGTTCGGCGCAAGCTTCCAGGGCTCGAACCCCTCACGCGGCTGCCTCCCTCACCGGGAACCTGGAAAGGCCTCTGGGCGACGGTGCGCGATTTGAAAGATGCGGTGGTCGCGCCGGCGACGGCACTGAAGGCTCTCGCAGAAGGGGAGTTCGAAGAGGAAGACCGAACCTGGCTCTATTCCATATTCACCTTGCATGCAGCCATCAAGGAAGCCAGCCGGTCGCTCGGAGTCGGCTCTCCGGATGACCTAGCTGCCTCACTCGGCCACGATCTCTCAGGTTCCTCGTTTCTCAAGGGTCTGCAACACCTCTTCTACTATGGCTTCTACGATCTTTCGCAGGTCCAGCTGTCATTCTTTCAATCGGTCACGCACACTGTGCCGACCACGTTGTATTTTCCATTGCAAGACCGCCCGGCCTTTCGCTTTGCCCGCCAATTTTTTGAGCGCCATCTTCTTCCTTTGGCTGACAGTCATAAGGATTGGAGTGGAGAAGGGGAACAAACCGCAATATCGGAACTGGTCAAACTCTCCGTGACAAACGTGATCGGGGTTGAGGAGGAGTTGGCGACGGTCTGTCGTGAAATCCTGACCTTGACCGAGGTGAACGGCGATCGTTTCGATGAGATTGGAGTGGTGGCTCGTACGCTGGAGCCCTATCAGGCTCGGCTCCAGTCGGTGTTTGATCGTCATCTGGTGCCCTTCACGTCAACGGCCGGGAAGCCGCTGGCACGCGAACCATTGGTCAAAGCTCTCTTGCGCCTGGCATCGCTCCCATTGAACGACTTCGATCGCGCGGCCATGCTGGATGTGATTACATCTCCCTTTTATTGTCCTTCACTGGGCGCTGACTCCTCCTGCACGAATCTCCGGCCCGATATCTGGCGTTCCCTGGTCTACACCTTGGGTATTACGAAGGGGGAGGTGGAATGGAAGCGTTTGGGATCGCCGGCCAGTTTGTCGATTCTACGCGATGCAGAGGCAGGATCTGACGAAGAAGATGTGACAAGGGTCGGAACATTCGAAGCGATTCAGCTGACATACTTGTGGGAAATCGTGTCGCAACTGATCCATGACTGCCGGGTTCTTCCAGCTCAAGGATCGATTGGAACCTTGACCGATGCCTTTCTTGCCCTGGTGAAATCCCATATTCACGTACCGGGCCTGTTCGATGGAACATCAGCCGAGCCATCAGAGCCGACAACTCTCACTGAGGTTGGCTTACTGATCCGATCCGCTCTGGACCGAATTCTTGAATTGGACCCGCTCGGAGGAGATCTCTCTTGGGAGGAGTGGCTCCAATTATTTCAGCGGGTTTTAGATGAAACAAGCATCCCCATCGAAGAGGGACGGCACCAGGGTGTTCAGGTGTTGGATGTCATGACGGCTCGAGGGAGGACATTTCGCACAGTCTTTGTGCTTGGCATGAACGAAAAGGTTTTCCCACGATACGTGCGGGAAGACCCCTTTCTTCGTGACCGGCAACGAACCGTGCTGGAATCGACCCTGGGCTACAAGATCGATGAAAAATTAGCGGGACATGAAGAAGAGCGGCTCTTGTTTGAGCTCCTCAGCCGGTCGGCAACCAATCGGCTGTATCTTTCGTACCAGCGAGCAGACGAATCAGGGCGGGTCATGGCGCCGTCTGGTTTTGTCGCTATCGCGATGTGCGATCCACGATTCGTCGGAAAGCCTGAAGAGGCAGTCTCTCGACGGCTGACTCAACGAATCAACAAACAACCCTCTATTCAAGACCTGTTACCCGCCGAGGAGTTGGTCTTGGGCTGCCTGCTGCAGGGACATGATGCGCTACCGGTGCTCGATGCAATAGGGCGAGACCGGCCCCTCTTTGAACAGGGGCACGTAACACTGAAAACCATTGAACGGGAATCCCCTGAGCTGGGCCCCTTCGACGGCATGGTCGGCATGGAGGCGTCTGAGGCACCGGCTGTCACCGATCGGAGTTTCTCGCCGACAGCATTGGAACGGTATGCGACCTGTCCCTTTCAGTACTTCGCGGAAAAAGTTCTTCGATTGGAGCCAGTACGACGGCTTCAGCAGGACCACCTGCCTCCCTTAACGATCGGAACTCTTATTCATGCATCGCTTCGATTGAGCTATGAACGGTTGGTGTTACTTCAATGGCTTGATAGCTCACTGGCCGAGGCTATGGTGCGATCTACGGTGCAAGAGGCAGTGACCGAGACCTTTGCCACCCATGCGGCAAGTCAGGGGACAGGGCATGCCCTGCTCTGGACGCTGGCGCGTGAACAGGTGACAGAGTTGGTGACCGCTGCTGTCTCGTCGGACCAGGTGGAATATCTCGCAACCGGATTCCGTCCTGTCGCCTTTGAAGCGTCTGTCCAGGGCATTGTCCCACTGGAGTCCGATTCGTTGTCCGGCTCTCTGAAGATTCATGGCACTCTGGACCGTGTCGATTACCGAGCTGATCCACCGGCGCTCCGTATTGTGGACTATAAGTTTAAACAGGGTAATGACATCAGCGCTGTGGACCGCAATCTGGCCTTATCGGCCGTGCGCGGATTGCGACTGCAACCGCCGCTCTATGCCCGCATGACTCTACCCTCGCTTCCCGCAGTAACCGATGTTCAATTGCTCTTTTTGGCCCCGCAGTGGAAGCAGCCTGTCTCTCGTTCAACGTTTGACGCGGGCCTCTGGACCAGCCATACCGGGGACATGATCCGGCAGACGCTCTCCACATTAGTTGAAGGCATCGCGAGGAGAGAGTTTTTTATTCTTCCCAATGGCTATTGCGACTACTGCGAATTTTCTGGCGCCTGCCGCCGCCACGACGACACGGTTGGGTGGCGCTCGCACCAATCATCTCAGGCCCGTGCCTTGCGCAAGTTGAGAAAGCAGAGGGTAAGTGATGAGTGATCTCCTGACACTCTCGGATTCCCAGGGTCGGCTTCTGGCAGAGACAACCTGGGACCGCAATGTCGTCGTGATGGCGGGGGCCGGGACCGGCAAGACCACGATCCTTGTCAATCGCATCCTCAACCTTCTTCTGAGAGAGCCAAGCCCCCTGGCCATCACGGAGATTGTGGCCCTTACTTTCACCAACAAGGCTGCGACTGAAATGAAGAAACGGTTGCGCGAGCAGCTCCTTCGTTTGACAGAGCAGACCGATGATCTCATCTCCATCTTCCGGACTCGCTATCATCTCTCGGCTGAACAGGTCGCCGAACGGGCCAGAACTGCGCTTGAGCAGATTGAAAAAGCTCAGATCGGCACCCTGCATAGCTTTGCAGCACATCTCTTGCGGCTCCATCCAGTGGAGTCAGAGATTGATCCATTATTTCAAGAGGATGATGGGTCGAATTTTAAGGAATTGTTTGATTTATCTTGGGATCGTTGGTTGGACGACGAACTCGGATCTACCGGACCACAGCATGATCGCTGGCGTCGAGTCCTGGCTGGGGGCACTCTCGACGATCTTCGGCAGTTTACCGAGGCTCTCGCCGGGGATTTTGTGGATCTCCATGAGCTGGACCGTCAGTGCCGATCCCTTTCCCTTGAGGGACCCATGCGAGACTGGATCGTTGCCATGCATGGCCGAGCCGCTTCTCTCCTTGCTGTGCAGGATCGACCGAAACGGCGTAAGGCAGAACAGATGCTCGCTGCCGCAGTGCAATCGATGACACTCCTATTGGAGCAGGGGGTATCGGGGCTCATGCATCTCACAGAGGAAGAACGGGCAACCTTGGAGAAGGATCTGGGAAAGGCGCCTGCAGGATGGGATGAGACCGCATTTCAGGAGGCGGCCTCGATCATCGGGCTGGCCCAACAACTACTCACAGTTGACCAATCCTACTTTCAAGAAGTAGTGACACTCGCGAGACCCTTCCTCGATCAGATCCATTATGGCTTTCGTACCTCCGGGTGGATTGCCTTCGATGGATTGCTGGCACGGGCTAAAACCCTTTTACGCGATCATCCGGCAGTCCGTGCCAGGATCAAACAAACCTATCGGGCAATTTTGGTCGATGAGTTTCAGGACACAGACCCGGTCCAGTATGAGATCATTCTTTACCTTGGTGAACGGGCAGACAGCCATCAGACCTCATGGCAGGACGTAGACTTGGAGCCGGGTAAATTATTTATCGTGGGAGATCCGAAGCAATCGATTTATGCCTTTCGCCGAGCCGACATCGAAGCCTTCGAGCGAGTGGTGGAGAAAATTCGGGCTGCCGGGGGACGAGTCTATTCCCTGGTGACGAATTTTCGTAGCGACGGGGCCGTGCTCGACGTCGTGAACAATGTCTTTGACCGGCTCTTTCAACAGGCAGAACACATTCAGCCGGCCAATGAACCCCTTGCAGTCAAGCCACAACGAAAGCCTGAGGTCTCCGTCTCCGGTGTGCAGCTTCGTCTCGTGACACCGAGAGAGGGGGAGGAAGAGTTTGATGTTCAGGCTGCAACCAGGGAAGAGGCAGAAGCGCTGGCACGTTGGCTAAAGGAAGAGCTTCTCCCGGGAACGACGGTCATGGATCGCGATCGGCACAAAAGCCCGCTCCAGCCGGGACACATTGCAATGATTTTTAGAAAGTTGACCCAGACAGAGGTCTATCTCGATGCCCTTCGCCGCTACGACATCGCCTATATCACGGATGGGGAAAAGCATTTTTATCGGCGGCAGGAAGTCATCGATGTGGTCAACCTTCTCCGCGTCATCGACAATCCGTACGACAGGATTGCCCTGGTCGGAATCTTACGCTCGCCCCTCGGCGGCATGACGGATCGGGATCTGTTGGCCCTTCAGCAAAGAGAGGGGTTCGACTACCAGCATCGGGAACGGCTATCTGGCTGGAATCATCCACAGGCAGAAATGGTACGGCGGCTCTATGAGCATTTGGCTGAGCTGCATCGGCTCGCCCCTTTCCGGCCTGTGCCTGACGCCATCGATCTCATCTTCGATAGATTGCCCATTCTGGAATTAGCCGCGGCATCGCTCCATGGCGAGCAAGGTGTGGCCAATCTGCGGAAGATCCGGGAGATGGCCGAGACACTCGCCGATCGTCCCCATCTCACCTTGACCGGGTTCGTTGACTTAATGATGACCAGAGTATCGGAGCAACCGGTCGAGGCGGAAAGCGCCCTGGCTGAAGAATCACTGGGGGCAATCCGCGTGTTGACCATCCATAAGGCCAAGGGATTGGAGTTTCCTGTGGTCATTCTTCCCGGTCTGCACCAGGGGGCAAAAAATTCTCACAAAGGGCCATCCATCCATCATGATTGGTCGAGCCGCTGTTATAGTTTACGGCTAGGAAGCCGCTCGAATCTCGGAGCCGTGCTGGTGGAGATGAAGATGGCAGCGCGTGAAGAAGCGGAACAGCGGCGGCTTCTGTATGTCGGCATGACAAGGGCGCGCGATCTATTGGTCCTATCAGGCGGGCTGACCGCCAAGCCGGGACAGGACACGGTTCTCTCTCTGCTTGGAGAAACAATTGTAGACGAGGGGAGCCCTTCGGAGGCCGATCAAATCTGTATCGGAACGAGTCGGCTCACACGAGTTATGACGCCGGCCACGAAGGGAGTAAGGCGGCGCAGTCAAAAGTCTCTCTCCACCATGGCTCCTAACCTGCCCCTTGGTCCCATCCTCATTCGCCGCCAGGCCAGGAAGCTTGAATGGGAGAAGCGCCGTATAACATCGCGTCGAGTGACTCCTTCTCGTCTGGCAGGAGGCAGGCCCGATGTCGTTTTTCCCCATACTGTGACAGGCCATGACCCCGATCTGGCTCGGCTGGTGGGGGTCTGCGCCCATGCGGTACTCGAACAGTGGGACTTCGCCAAGCCTCGCGCTGAGATCGGCACTGTTATCGAGCAGGTCTGCCGTCACTATGTGGCACAGGATCACTTGATGGTTGATGTCGCAGGGGATCTCGCTGTTCTCTTTGGGAACTTCCTCTCCTCTGAGCCGTATAACAGGCTGCAGCGTGCGACGGTGCTGGGACGAGAAGTTCGGTTCGTCATGCCCTTGGGGGAGGAGCAGATAATGGAAGGGGTGATCGACCTGATTTACCGGCTTGACGATCGGATCTGGATTGCCGACTATAAGACGGACGATGTGGCTGCTGAAGATGCACAGGCCCGAGCAGATCGCTATCGACACCAAGCTGAGATGTATTCGCGAGCGGTTGAGAGTGCTTTAGGCCTGCAGTCTCTATCATTTCAGTTTATCTTTTTAAGGCCAGGTATCGCAATCGATGTCTGACTCAAGCGAGACGGGCGAGACTGGCGGGAAAAGCGCGACGCGAAGTTCGACGTTTGGGTTCGAAGTTCCGGAATCTTCAAACTTCGGACCTTGAACCCACACCCATCTCGCTCGTCTCGCTTTTCGCGCCAGTCTCGCACGAATAATTCGACCAGAACGTCCAATGATTGTTTCGCAGGAAGAATTCGACAGGTGGATACAAGAGGCGCTGGCAGAACTACCGCCACGTTTTGCTGCGCTGGCGGATGAGGTGTCTATTGTCGTTGAAGAGGAACCTTCGTCAGAAGTTCTGAGGGATCTTGGATTGGAATCAGAAGACGATCTACTGGGTCTCTATCAAGGCGTCCCGATTGATGAGACATCGTTCTTCCAGCCTGCCGGTGAGTTGCCTGCCCATATCTCCATCTATCGTGGCCCTATCCTACGTCTTTGCCAGACAAAGGCCGAGGTCATTCAAGAGGTCCGCGACACGGTGGTCCATGAACTCGGGCACCATGTCGGGCTGGATGATGAGGAGATGCCCTATTAACGCGAGACGGGCGAGACTGGCTGGAAAAGCGTGACAGGTAGATAGGCTGAAGGGGTTCAGGCTGAAGTGTTCAGAACTTCGAACCAGGAATTTCAAACTTCGTGTCGCGCTCGTCGCGCGCCGCGCCGCCATTTGTCCTGTTGCAACAGAGTCAGTCCATGCCAAACAAAAACGGCGGCCTCATTGCTGGAATCGCCGCCGGTGATGACCCTATGCGCTGTGGTTACGCCGCCCGCTTCCAACGCCAAGCCGCCAGTCCAACTAGGCCGAACCCCAGGAACAGGATCGTGGAAGGCTCTGGAACGGGACTGAAATAGGTCGTACCGCTGGCTGTGGTATAGCTGGCCCCCGTCGTAATGGGATCAAGAAACAGCTTGCCAGTATGTCCCGCGTCGAGTTGTGCAAAGGCATTTGCACAGCCAGGACCAGTCGGTGGACAGTCCTGCGCAAAGGAAGATAGGAACATATCGGCTCTTATATCAAATGTCTGCCCTACAGCAGACGGGAAGATCGCGCTTTGTGATACAGCGCACAGCCCAGAACAGACGGTCGCTGAACCAATCGAAAGTTCACCATTAGCAAAAATCGTCCCGAGGGCAACGCCGCCGCCGTCGGCCAGGACATTGTAAATTAATTCGCTGCCAGCGAAACCCGCACTCGTCATCGTCGCATTGAGGACTTGCGTAAGCAGTAAGTTCACGGGTGTACCATCCGCAAGGGTCGCCGAGGTTACCGTCACCTGGTCCTGCCAAAAGACGTGGCCATGGGTTTGCGCAAAAGGCGAGGATACAGAAATGTCTGCTGGGACAGTGGCACTCGCACTCGTGGTTCCACTCAGTGAACCTGGCGCGGCGGCCACGTTAACGCTCGCGTCAGCGTTGGGTATCGACACGCTCGCTGAACCACTTGTTGAAAGCTGTTGTAGTTCACCTGTAAAGAACACATCGGACTGCTGAATAAGAAGACTTGACTGCACATTTACGTCACCATCGGCCTCTACAGAATATGAGAGCCCAAACGCCGACTGTTGTGGTGCCAGAGAGAGAGCGGCAATCAAAAGCGCACTGGACAGAATGGGAATTTTCATGTTTACCTCTTTGATCTTTGATAGAGGGGAACTGAACGGCATGGTGATCTTTCCATCCTGGAATGGTCGAAAAGATCAGCAATTTGTGCGCCAGCGCATAAGTGCTTGATTTATTGCAAGACGCATTCAGCCTTCCTCGCGCATACGTAAGTATGTTTTACAATAGTCCACAGCATCACCACCAATGAATCGGCGACTTTGATTGTCGCGGCGAACGATGAGTCACCAGGAAACCCAATACTTTCGAGGTATTGACGCTGTGTCCGGCACGACTTCGCCGCCGCCAGGCATGCGTCACGGTACTGTAAAAAATTCTGACAGGTGCCGACTGGTTTTTACACGGTGCAGCGGTACCCGCTGCTCAAGACGTGACGCTCGAAGTGGGTCGGTGCTGGCAAGGGCCGGTACGGCTGAGAACAACGCGGATGGTTGTGGATCGTTCGCCGCAGTAGAACGGCCAATGTCGGAGAGGCTCCTAATAGCTGTGCAAAGACGTAGCGTGTGCTCAACATACACTAGATCTTACGAATGGTGGGCGCAAGATCGGCTCACAGGATGCTCAAAATGGCCGTCCAGCGCGGCCGCAGCGAGCAAAGAGGCGAGGCGTATGCTTCGGTACGTTGAGCCTCTGAGCGATGCGAGAACAAAGCTGGCGGACTTTTTCAGCATCCTGTTAAGGTTTGGCCTGAATCAAGGCCCGCCGCTGATAGCCGAGAGCGAGCATGAAGACTCCCACCACGATCATGGGGAAGGAGAGGAGTTGGCCCATGGAGAAGGATGCCAGGATAAATCCAAGGTGGGCATCCGGTTCGCGAAAGAACTCTACGATCATCCGGCAGACTCCATAGCCGGCGATGAAGCTCCAGAAGAGGGTGCCTGGTGGCGGTGCGGTCTTCGAGATGATCCATACCAGGGTAAACAAGAACAGACCTTCGAGCCCCGCCTCATACAGTTGTGAGGGATGGCGGCAGGCAGGCCCTCCCGTCGGAAACACCATACACCAGTCGACATCGGTGGCCCGGCCATACAACTCCCCATTGATGAAGTTGCCGATTCGTCCGAACCCTAGCCCGATCGGTGTGACGGCTGCTGCTAAGTCTGCAACCTGGTAGGTGGGAATACCCTGCCGTTGGCTGAACCACATTAAGGCGATGCTGACGCCGAGCAGGCCGCCATGGAAGGACATGCCCCCTTCCCAGACCGCTACGATACTGGCTGGATGCTGGATATAGTAGGAGAAATTATAAAAAAGCGTATAGCCGAGCCGTCCTCCAATAAATATCCCGAATGCCGCCCACACCACCATATTATAGACCTGGTCTTTGGTCATGGAGAGGCCACGGGACTCCACTCGACGCTTGATCAGGATATAGGCGCAGGCCAGTCCGATCAAATACATCAGACCGTACCAGCGAAACTGCAGGGGGCCCAGCTCAAGAAAGACTGGGCTGATATTCGGGTAGGGGATCGCGTGCAACCAAGTCATTAGTGCCTCATGTGGCGTTTTGGAGAATAATAGGTGACGGTCTCAATCATTGCAAGCGTACGAATGGGCCAAGGACAATCTTTTCTGATCCTTACTCAGAGCCAGTTTGAAAGAGCTACCACTTTCGCCTGTTGGTTTTCTGTCACGCTTGTGTTGTGACCTGTGAGGAATACACAACAAAAAAATGATCGGTTTGTATTGTGAGTACAGAGTTGTGACGAATCATGGGATGTTTTTGCAGTTGCTCGTCTGGCACGCTTACTGCTGAAGAGATACAACAAGAATATTCAGGGTGTCGGCGATCACTTTCTTCATTTAACTGTTTCAAGGAGGTTCACCATGGCAGACCAGAGACGTCAGGCAGCGAAGGTCGCAGCGTTGGTGGCAGGTGGCGCGGTGATTGGAGCGGGGATCGGTTTGCTCTTTGCACCGCAGACTGGGACAGAAGCCCGGCGTGAGGTTCGTCGCTATGCGAAAAAGGCTCAGTTGCAGGCGACTCGATGGAATCGGACAGTCCAATCTGGTGTGAAAGAAGTGTTGGATCGCAGTAAGTCTCTCATCCGCAAGGACGGTGAGAACGTACAGATCGAAGCGGCGTAGTTGGATCGACATGCAGGAGACAGGCTCCGCTGTTTGCGGCGGCGCCTGTCTCCATCTTCGATGCGAACTTGACCACCCTAGACCCCGATGCTAGAGTCCCGCCACTGCGGCTCCCGCTGCCGGAGTGGCGAAATTGGCAGACGCAAGGGACTTAAAATCCCTCGGGCTTAAACCGCCCATGCCGGTTCAATCCCGGCCTCCGGCACCATATTCATAGGAAGAGGTAACTGAGCCCTCTATAGATAGTGTCACCAAGCCGCCGCCCGCTGTTTCGTCCAAGCCCGCATTATTCATGAGCGCTTCTGCTGCAATCGCGGATTTGCTGCTGCGAGGTGCCTTCGGCTGGCAGGCTCGCCACTCGCCCCATCGACGTATTGTTCAAGTACGCCTCGGAATCTCGCGGCTCCGCATGCCCGTCTCGCAACGCGATTTCGCGACGAACCGTCATGAATAATGCTGACTGACATACGAGCATTTCCCCTGCTCGGCTCTTGCGCCATCATTCATCACCCTCCTACAATATGTCGTTCTGTGGAGGCCACTATTGATTGACGATCGGCTCATATCTTTCCGATTCGTGATAGCCCTTGTGCTGTCGTTTGTTTGTTTTACCGCTCCTGTATGGGCCGATAATAAGGCTGTCAAGGAGGCCTATGACTTTGCCCTTGAACGAGGCGACTACGCCACAGCCATGCATGAGTTACGACCGCTGGCCGAGCGGGGACTCGCAGCTGCACAGTTCAACCTGGGCCAGCTCTATGCCAACGGCCAGGGTTTGCCCAAGGACGATGCTCAAGCACGACAGTGGTGGGAGAAGGCTGCCGTCCAGGGGCATGCGGAGGCCCAGGCCAACCTGGGAGTCTTGATGGTCTATGCACGGGGTGGTCCGCAGGACTACAAGATGGCCGTATACTGGTTACGTCTGTCTGCAAATCAAGGGAATGATTTGGCGCAAAGAAAACTTGGCCTCATGTATGAGCGTGGGGACGGTGTGCAGCAGGATTTTGTCCGGGCCTACATGTGGTACAGCCTCGGGGCCGCGAAGGGTATGGAGGCTGGGGCTAGACTCCGGGATGCGATCGCCAAACGGATGGACCCTGACCAGATCGCCGAGGCGCAACAGCTAGCGAGGGAGTGGAAACCAAAAGGCAAATGAACATGACACTCAGGGGTTCAGGCTGAAGGGATTCAGGCCGAAATCGGTAGGCGGAAGGGATTCAGACTGAAGGCTGAAGGGTTCGGAACTTCGGACTCAGACCTTCGGCCTGCACCCCTTCAGCCTATCTACCTAGCTAGGCCCGAATGAGAAGATGGTTGATTAGTGCCGCTTCCTTGATGTGCATGCTTGTGGGAGCACCGATAAACCGTTTGAGCCTCACCCGGTCATTTGGGCTGAGCTGAATCAATTCTACCTCTATCCAGTGTTCGTAAACCCTTCTGACTTCCGCCAGACGGATGTCTACAAAGGTCTCTTCACCATCTAACCATAGTTGAACTGTTACAAAGTCCCCTGCTCTTAGATAATCAGGGGTGGCGGGCTTACACCCTGTCTCGAGGCGTTCGAGGACGCACCCGTCTGCTTCAAGCTGCCTGGTTACGTTTGTAAGCACGCAGTCAATCAAAAACCTAGGACTATCCCATCCGCTCAGTTGCAGTTGTTTCCTCTGAGTCATCATCATAAATGGAGAATAGTGGCAAAAGGGGTGCGTGGCTATTCCTCAAGAGGTGGGGGAGGCATACCCGAAATGGTGGTGCCGGGGTAACTGTCTGTATTTCTTGCACATACGCACGATCTTATGCTCATTATTCATGAGCGCTTCTGCTACAATCGGCAAGCTTTTGGCTAGAGACATGGGGCCAGAGGCTAGAAGCGAAGAATTCCGGTCGAAAATACGGCGCTTCCCTCTAGCCCCTCGCCTTATACCCATTTGTTAACTTGTTGCCGCGATTTCGCGGCGAACCGCACGAGTAAAGAGGCCTAGGAGGATTCGTATGGTGCATTCACCTTCTCAGCGATTTCTGCTGATCGGGGCAATATTGGCGGGATCCGGTGTTGCTGCCGGCGCCTTTGGCGCCCATGCACTCAAGGAAATTCTGGATGCATCGATGCTCCAAGTGTTCGAGACCGCAACAAGGTATGTGATGTACCATGCATTTGGACTCTGTATCGTGTCATTGGCCATCGATCGTTACCCAGAGCAGGGCCTTGAAAAATCCGGATGGTTCTTTATCGCCGGAATTTTTCTCTTTTCAGGTAGTCTCTACGTGGTGTCTCTTGCGGGAATCCGGTGGATGGGGGCTGTGACTCCGATCGGTGGGCTGGCCTTCATGATAGGCTGGCTACTATTAGGTTGGGGAGCCTGGCGGGCCGCGCTACCACGCGGTGGCGCATGAAAGGGGATGGTTTCTTTTGTTTATTTAGTCTATTTAGTTTGTTTGGTTGAACAGGACTAACCAGATGAACGAGATAAACCCTCGCGGGTTGCGCCTTTCTCGCTAGTCTCACGCTTCACGCGTCGCGCTATGACGCACAGCCAGCCGTTCTCTTTCCGCTGATCGATCCCCAACCACCTTCGGAATTCACGAAAGTTCCCTCCAGACGCTGCCCCTCTTTACTGAATTGCAGACTATCTTCTTGAACTCGGCCATCGACTTCCCAGCGTAAGTAGACGTTCTCACCCAGGACGATCGTTTCCGCGAGTCCCACCAGGGTAGCTTTCGTATTCCCAGCAGGAGGGAAGAGCAGTGTCAGTTTCTGCTCCTGATGGCGCTGCTGATGGTTATGAATGATCCACTGCCAGGTTCCGCAGAGCCGGGTCTGCCCTCGTAGCCCACGCACTCGATCCTTCCAACTCCGGATTCGATCCCATTCTTGGAAGCCTGTCTGCATGGCATTTAGCTCCAGGCGAGCGGCTTTCTCTAAGACTGCTATCAGCAGGGTCGATCCAGAAGACTCTCCCTGAATCCCCTTGCCCCATTCTGAGGAGGCAACCACGTCAGAGAGTTGATTTAGTGAGTCATACCAGGAAGCATTTGCCTGCTGAGCGAGCCAGGCGTTGGTTTGTGGAGGTCCGTATAGTCGATCGGTTTCCATCGAGGATTGCTGATCTCTTATCGCCTGCCTGATGGTCAAGGCGAGGCGCCAGGCTGCCAGACTACCCATTAACCGATGAACTGCGCCGGTAAGCTCTGGTAAGAGAAGTTCGTTGGCGAGCTTGGTCTGCAAAGGATTGGCTCCTAATGTCCGAGCTACGTCGCCCATCTGGAGCGCTGGACCGATTGCCAACACAAATAGGCTGATGGCTTCCTTATCAGAGTCTATCTTGCCCAGTTGATCGGAATGGGTACGAATGATCGATGGGAAATCTGGTGTAGAACTCGGGAGGTGCTCGCCGGCTTTGGCACTGTAACAGGCCACGAGTGTCGAGACGATCGTCATCGCAAGGGCGAGGCCGATTCGTGATGGGGCTGGTTGAGCCACGAGGATGTGATTACGCATCGCGCTACTTTACCGTGCTTCCGCCCAGACCCTCAAGCGGGGATTCCTAACAGGCAGTGGAAATACTATGTTGGCACGCCAAGACGAGCCCAGTCTGTCTGATTAGTCTCATGCAACCAAATAAACCAGACAAACCAAACAGACCAAATGAACAAGACTGCTGGTGGGATTTTTCATCGCCCTGCTAGGTGCTTTGAAAGCAGGTCTTCAGAAACGAGGCAGTTGCCTCCCAGGCCTTTGCCGTTGTGTCGGCACGATAGTTGTCCACACGCTGTTCATTGCAAAACGCATGGGGAGCATTGGGGTAAGTCCTGATCTCTACGCGCTTGTGATACTCAGCTGCAGCAGCGCGCAGCCGTTCTACATCCTGACCGGGTACCCATTGGTCCTGACCGGCCTGGTGATAGAGCGTCGGACAGAATAAGTCTTTGATTGTGGATTCAGGCTGCATTACTCGACCGTAATAGACAACGGCGGCTCGAAGCCGTTTCCGTTGGCAGGCGAACTGGAGCGCATAGGATCCACCCATGCCGAAGCCAACCACGCCATGGATATTTCGTTTAATGTAGTCGCGCGTATTGAAGAACTCACAGCAAGAATTGATGTCTTGTAGTACGAGTGATTCGTTCAGTTTGCCCATGAGCGCATCTGCAACCTCTGCGTTGGCCGTGACCATGCCACCCAGCCGAGCGTATAAGTTCGGAATAATCACACCGTAGCCTTCGCAGGCCAGTCTGGCTCCGAGGTCCTTGATTTGTGCGGTGAGCCCCCAGGCTTCATGCAAGAGGACGAGCCCAGGGTAGAGACCTTTTTCCTGAGGCCAAAACTGAATACAGTCTACATGCACATGTTTCGAGACGCGTGTCTGGATGTAGGGATCGGCGGCAGCATCAGTCAGTGTCGGAATGGCGATGCCGCTCGGAAAGCGAGCGGTGCCTGTGCCGATTTGATCCAAGGTAAAGGGAGCAATAGTCGATGTCATTACGGCAATCTCTTTTCTATCAAGTTTTGCAGGATAATCCCAATTCAGATAGAGCGTGATACTATTCGCGCTACTATAGGGACCGGGCTGTCGGGCTGTCAATCCGATGCCTGAGTCAAGCGAGATGGGCGAGACTAGCGGGAAAATCGTGACAGGCAGGGACGGGGCTCACGCGTCACGGAAGCCGCGCGCCACTCTTCCATTTCTCGAGTACTATCAGGAATAATGCAGGCCAGGGTTGAGTTTTAGTTGACCCTGTATTCAATGGTGATTACAGTCTTCTTTCCCTCACGATGGATGTGACGACTATGCCGCTTAGAATAGGTCTCATCGGCGTCGGCCGTCATGGCAGCCGGTATATCCACCATCTCTTGCATGATCTGCCAGACGTAAGCCTTGCCGCTCTCTGCCGGAAGCGGATAGGGGAGAGACTGCCTTCGCTCTCGACGACGGACGTCCCTGTCTATGGGGACTATCGTGCCTTGATTGCCGATCCAACGGTAGAGGCCATCGTAGTGGTGACCCCTCCGGCGCTTTGTCTAGAGATTTGTCTAGAAGCTGTGAAGGAGCGGAAGCCAATCCTCATTGAAAAGCCATTAGCGCCGACAGGCCGTGAAGCACGAATAATGGTGGCGGCCGCAGAAGAAGCAGGTCTATTGCTGATGACCGCACAGACCTTGCGTTTTGATTCAACGATTCTTCTTTTGAAAGAACATTTGCCGAAGATCGGCCGATTTCGGTACGTCACCTTCACGAGCCGGATTGAAGCAAAAGCCAGCGGCCATCTCAGGTTACCGATGCCAGGTCAGCGCGGGGCACTCTTGGAGTTTGGGGTTCATCTCTTGGATCTGGTGCCCTTTCTCACCGGCGAGGAGGTGGTCGCCGTCCGCTGCGAGTTGGACCAGCTTCCGTGCGTAGCACCGGACACAATGGCGATCGTGCAGGCACAGACTACAAGCGGCCTGCGATGTATCTTCGACATTGCACGAGTCAAAGCGGGGCGGGTTGCTCGAACGGAGTGGGTGGGAACCCAAGGGCAGATCACCGCTGATTGGTTTCATCAGCGGGTGAGCGCGGTCATTGGTGATATCGCTCCTGTAGAATGGGCCGTCCAGCCGCAGCAGACGATCCTCGCCACACTCCGCGCCTTTGTCCATGCCATCGAAACGAGCAGCCCGCCGCCTATTACCGGGCGCGATGGTTGTCGGGCCGTCGAAGTGGCCGACGCCTGTTACCGTTCGGCAGAACTTGGTGGAGCCCCTGTCAGCGTCTCTTCGTTGCGCGAGTAGACCTCAACAACGAGAGCGAGACTGAGGTCAAGGCTAAGGCTGAGTGAGGATCAGAACTTTTCTCAACCTTAACCTGAGCCTGAACCTTCCGGAGTGGCTATGCATCCGCGACGATATGCGTATCTGTTTCTTCCACTCCCTCGACTTGATGGATTTTTGTAATCACCACATCCGAGAGGGCGCGCTCGTCCGAGACCGCGATGAATAGAATAATATCTGGCCGTCCAAAGCAGGAGTGGGCTTGCTCGACGCCGGTAAGGCGCTTGAGCACCTGCAGTACATCTTTTGTTTTCCCGGCCTTGACCTTGATTAGGATATAGGCTTTCGTTGCCATTGAGTCCTCCCTGTTGCAGTTATTGTGTGCTTCCCGGCATCTCCCGCCGACGTTGTGCAAACACCTGATGCATGTTCTGTCCCCGTTGTTCCAAGGCCGTCCGTGCCCTCACAACAAGTTCCATCAAGAAATCAAAATCTGCAGAACTGACGTTGAATTGGCCGAAGCCGGGCGCCAACTGCTCTCGCTGATCGTTCGACATAATGCCCCACTGTTCACTCAGCGCCTCAAGCGTATTGGACGTCCAACCTGTTGAGCGGAATCGAGACGCGGCTTCGTTTACATCGCTGCCCTTCTGTGCCGCAAATGCGTGACTCAGAAATGTTTGCACAGCCGCGTCACTGCTCTTTAGAAACACCGATTGAAATTGGATGACCGACTTGATGACACGATTTGCTTCGGGAGTCCCTTCGGGTGGAAGCACATTGGCATCTTGCAGCGTTGCAAGGACGGCCATCGCTGCTCCAACTGGTCCAGATGGGGTGGCTGCACGGCCAGGCATTTGGGCCAAGATCGGACTGCCTGTCCCAATGATCAAACCACCTAGGAGTAAACACACCGGCATTGTGCTGGGCGGCAGGATGTGTGAGGCCTGTGCTACCAGGCTTGATCGTAAGGAGAGAGGCTGGACAGACATGGGGGGAGATTATACAGAAGGGGAGAGGGGGGTGCTAGCCCGCATTATTCCTGAATACTTCTGCTGCAATCACATATTCGCTATTCTTGCGTGTGAAGCGACAGTACCCGTAATGCTTAAAGTTGAATATTTAACGTTCGATTAAATCTTGGAACACAAGATTTGCCCTTCGACGGACTCAGGGTATCCCAAGTCTGTCGAGGGACGTTTCACGAGGAACGCGCTTTTGAACGAAGTCGCGATGAACCGTCATGAATAATGTGAGCGACCACTCGAACTGTGTCCTGTCGGCAGGGAAATGGAACCATTTTCTCTTTATTTTCCACTGTTTCGATTGCAACGATTCGAAGCGGTTCCTATAATCCACAAGCTCCACCCCTTGTACTGGAGTTCTCATGCTTGCAAAAGTTCTGAGTGCTGCACTTGTCGGTATCGATGCGCATTTGATCGACGTGGAAGTCGATATTGCCGGAGGGCTTCCACAGTTCTCAGTTGTCGGCCTGCCTGATACCATCGTGAGGGAGAGCCGCGATCGCGTCCGTTCCGCGCTCAAGAATACGGGCTTCCATTTTCCGGCAAAAAAAATCACGGTGAACCTTGCTCCCGCAGGAATTAAGAAAGAAGGGGCTGGGCTTGATCTGGCCATTGCCATTGGGATTCTCGTCGCAGAGGAAGTTATTCCTTCCCAGAATGTGCAAGACCGAGTCTGTATCGGAGAACTCTCATTGGACGGGCATATCAAGGCGATTACCGGTGCCTTATCCATCGGGATTGCCTGCCGGCCCAACCATAGTTTGCTCTTGCCGGCTCAGAACAGCCTAGAGGCAGCCGTGGTACAGGGTGTGACGGCCTATCCGCTTCACACACTCCCCGAGGCTGTGGGATTTCTCAATGGTACGGTGTCGCTGGAGCCGGCTCACGCAGACCGCGACAGATTTTTCACCACTCGCCCCGTTGAGGATGATGACTATGGCGATGTGAAGGGACAGGACCATGCGAAGCGTGCCCTGGAGATCGCTGCAGCTGGAGGGCACAATCTCTTGATGGTAGGACCGCCCGGATCTGGCAAGACGATGTTGGCGAAACGTCTGCCGACGATTCTTCCCCTCATGGAACCGGACGAGGCGATCGAGACGACCCGGGTCCACAGCGTATCCGGGCAATTACCCGCGAATCATCCTCTGTTGACAATTCGTCCATTTCGCGCTCCGCATCACAGTATTTCCGACGCAGGACTTATCGGAGGGGGAACAGTTCCTCGGCCAGGAGAAGTGTCCTTGGCACATAATGGCGTATTGTTCTTGGACGAATCCCCGGAGTTTCGCCGACCTGTCTTGGACGGATTGCGGCAACCGCTGGAGGACGGGTATGTGATCCTGACCAGGGCCAGCGGATCGCTCCGCTACCCTGCACGATTTATGTTGATCGCTGCGATGAATCCATGTCCTTGCGGATACTACGGAGATCGCACGCGTGAATGTGTCTGCAGTCCCCAGCAAATTCGCCGTTATCGAGCCAAATTATCTGGGCCGCTTCAAGACCGAATCGATATGCATATCGAAGTTCCGCCGGTCTCCGTGCGAGACTTGCACGATCATGGTCCTGTGCCGGAAAGTTCCTCCATGATTCGTTCGCGCGTTCTGGAGGCGCATGATCGGCAGCGCCACCGGTATCGTCAAGACGGGATTCACTCGAATGCGCAGTTGAAGCCGCGGCTCCTAAAGCGGTATTGTGGTTTGGAAACGCCGGCGCAAGAGTTGCTGGAACAGGCGTTGACAAAACTCGGATTATCCGCTCGGGCCCACGGGCGCATTGTGCGTGTGGCGAGAACCATCGCAGATCTTGCAGGCTCTGATAAGATTGAGCTGCTGCATGTGGCGGAAGCGATTCAATATCGCAGCCTCGATCGCCGAATGGAGTTTTGAGGATTCCCTGTGTTACCGAGTGTAAAAGTCTTTCTCTGGTGGTTCATTGTCGGCGCCACCATGGCACTGGCTGTGATCATGCTGCAGGGCGGCATTCGTGAAGCCATGCAAGCGCAGGGGTCCGTGTGGGAACTCAAATTGGTCGAGCTGTTCACGACCATCATGGGAGGTGGGCTGCTCGGCGGATGTATCGCGTTGATTCTGGATCGCATTAAGAAGTCATAATGAATGATACTCACAGCAGAATGAAATGAGGCCATACATGGATGTGGAAGTGGGTTCGAATTTGTACCGCAACACCGACGGTATGATTGAAATCGAGGGGGTTCCGCAAATTCAGTTGGCGCTAAAACCGATCACTGGCTCCCTGCTTGTGAATTTTGCCCTGTTCAACGCAGAGGGGAAAGTGACGGCGAAACTCAACGACAGCACTCTGATGATCAACGAGAAGCGTGCCTATGAAGTGAATAAGACCCCCAATAGCCTGTTGCTCACACATCTGGCTTCGGGAACCGTGATCTTACAGATGTCTGTCAAGGCGCCTGACGTGGTGGCCTTCACGAAAGGGGAGTTCCATACGGTCAAAGGCCATGTGCTCCAGGTGTCTTCCGAAGAATGGAAAATCGATAAGTTGCGCGCCAGCGGCACAACGCAAGATGTGAAAGGCGGGTCGGTCGTCCTCGGCTAAGATGACGAAAGTCACGTCTTCGCTGAACCTTGACCTCAGCCTACCCATATCTGCTATCCTGCGACCGTCGGCACGATGACGATCTGCTGGTCTTTCAGTTCTACGGTTGCCGTGTCTCCATCTCGCAATTCACCCTTGACCAACTGACGCGCCATCGGTGTTTCAATCTCTTGTTGGATCAATCGCTTTAAGGGTCTCGCTCCATAGGCCGGATCATAACCACGTTCCCCCAGATGCCATAAGGCTGCCGGCGTCACAATTAGGGAGATCCGCCGCTCTGTCAACCGAGCCCGTAGCCGTTCGAGTTGAATCTCCACAATCTTTGTGAGTTGTTCCGTCTCCAGCGCATGAAATACCACCGTCTCGTCGATTCGGTTCAAGAACTCAGGACGGAAATGTTCTCGTAATTCCGCCATGACGAGAGCACAGACTTCGTTATAGGAAGCATGCCGTTGTTGTGCCTCAAGAATCTGTGGGCTGCCTATGTTCGATGTCATGATCAACACCGTGTTCTTGAAATCAACGGTTCGGCCCTGAGAGTCCGTCAATCGTCCGTCGTCCAATACTTGCAGCAAGACATTGAAGACGTCGTGGTGGGCCTTTTCGATCTCGTCGAACAGGATGACGGAAAACGGCCGCCGCCGAACCGCTTCAGTCAATTGACCACCTTCTTCATAGCCGATATAGCCTGGAGGGGCTCCAATTAGCCGAGCCACGGTGTGTTTCTCCATGTATTCGGACATATCGATTCGAATTAGGTTGGCGTCGTCATCGAAAAGCGTCGCGGCAAGGGTCCGCGCCAACTCGGTTTTTCCGACTCCGGTCGGACCAAGAAAGAGAAACGAACCAATAGGCCGATTCGGGTCTTTGATGCCAGAGCGAGCACGGAGGACCGCATCTGCGACGGCCTGCACCGCTTCTTCCTGGCCGACCACCCGCTGATGGAGCAGCTCGCCCAGCTTGAGAAGTTTTTCTGTCTCACCTTCGACCAGCCTGGAGACGGGGATTCCAGTCCAACGACTTACTATTGCTGCGATGTCGTCTTCATCCACCTCTTCTTTGAGTAACCGGCTTTCTCCCTGTTTCTTGCCGAGCTGTTCCTGTTCTAACGCGAGTTCTCGCTCAAGCCGCGGCAACTCTCCATATCGCAATTCAGCGACACGGTTGAGATCATAGCCCCGTTCCGCGCGCTCCATGGCCTGCTTCACTTCCTCCATTGCTGCGCGAGTTTTGCGCAACCGTGCCACCGAGGCCTTTTCAGAATCCCATCGGGTCTTGAGCGTATTCAGATCGCGTTGCTTTTCGTTCAACTCAAGCTCCAGGGTCGCCAGTCGCGCCTGACTGGCTTGATCCTGTTCTTTCCGCAGGGCCTCCCGCTCGATCTCGAGCTGCAGCACCTTGCGCGAGACCTCATCGAGCTCTGCAGGCAAACTATCGATTTCCGTACGCAGCCGGGCCGCTGATTCATCGACAAGATCAATGGCTTTGTCCGGGAGAAAGCGATCAGCGATATACCGGTTCGAAAGTTTCGCTGCGGCGACCAGCGCAGCGTCTTTAATGCGCACGCCATGGTGCACTTCGTAGCGTTCCTTGAGCCCGCGAAGAATCGAGATGGTGTCCTCTACCGACGGCTGATTGACCAGTACCGTTTGGAACCGACGTTCCAACGCGGCATCCTTCTCGATATGTTTTCGATACTCGTCGAGTGTGGTTGCGCCGATCAAATGCAATTCACCGCGGGCCAGCATGGGCTTGAGAAGATTGGCGGCGTCCATTGCTCCTTCCGCAGCGCCGGCTCCCACAACCGTATGCAGTTCATCGATGAAGAGCAAGATTTGTCCCTCGGCCGCCTGCACCTCTTTGAGGACGGCTTTCAATCGTTCCTCAAATTCGCCACGAAACTTTGCGCCGGCCACCAATGATCCCATGTCGAGAGTGATGACGCGCTTATTCTTGAGCCCTTCAGGGACATCTCCCTTGATAATGCGAATGGCGAGCCCTTCGACGATGGCGGTTTTTCCGACTCCTGGCTCGCCGATGAGCACCGGGTTGTTCTTGGTGCGTCGTGAGAGAATTTGTATGACGCGGCGAATTTCTTCATCGCGTCCGATGACGGGATCTAATTTGCCTTGCCCGGCTAGCCTGGTGAGGTCGCGACCATATTTCTCCAACGCCTGGTAGGTGCCTTCCGGATCCTGGCTCGTAACGCGCTGAGAGCCTCGTATTTGTTGCAGAGCGCCCAAAAGCCGTTCCTTCGTCAGGCCGAGTTTCTTGAAGACGCCCCCCTCTTGAACCATGGCAAGGACGACATGCTCGACACTGAGATAGTCATCTTTTAACGTTCGCTGTTCGTCTTCGGCTTTGGTCAAAACTTGGCTGAGCCGCGAAGCGACATGGAGTTGTCCAGGACTTGCCCCGGCGCCTTGTACTTGTGGCAGTTTGGCGAGCGCCTGTTCCACTGCCTGGCGGACGGAAGGGACTGATAAACCCGCCTTTTCGAGGAGAGAGGAAGCGAGACCCCCATCCTGTTCCACAAACGCAAGCAGAAGATGTTCAACATCAATCCCCTGATGGCTTCGTCTTGAGGCATGGGACGACGCGGTCTGGAGCGCTTCTTGTAACTTGACCGTCATACGGTTCATATCCATTCGATCTCTCCTTCCGGCACATCTGTTTGAGTTGTTGCCATTCACATAAGCATAGGATATTGGAAGTCAACCTCTCACGAGGAGATGCGGACGGCTTGACCCAAGAAGTACCAGCAGACTATTGTCTTTCATGTCACGCATTCTGACTGAAACACTCGCTCTATATCAGAGCGCCTTCCACAAAACAGGACAGTCTCTTGTCCGAGGCTGGATGACCATCGTCGCCGTGGTGGGATTTGGATTCCTGCTGATGCTTGCCACCCGGATTGCCTCGCCGCTCGGCATGGTTGGAGGCTTTCTGCTCGGTGCGGTGAATGCCCTCCTGGTTGGCGCCACTCTGAGCCTGGTTGAGCAATCGATTAGCCATGCACGGGCGCTTACCATCAAGGATCTTGTTGCCAGCGTCGGGCATTACTTTTGGGATGTCATCGGCATTGGTTTTATCCTGTGGCTGCCGCTGATGGCCCTTGACCTGAGTATGCAGGCGAATCCGTATGGGCAGCTCATATCCTATGGCGCCCTCTTGCTTCTTTTTCTCTTACTGAACCCGGCGCCAGAAATTATCTATCAAGTCCGGCATGATTCCCCGCTCGAGGTGCTCAAGACTTCATACGAGTTCGTCCTTGAGAATTGGATTGAATGGTTTCTTCCATTTGCGATTATCTTAATCCCTATCGTTCTTTCGCCCACGGGCCTACAATCATTTCTTTCTCTTTCCAGCCGCGTGGGGAGGGGGGCAGGTTTAGATTTCTCTCAGGTTCTCATATTGCCATTCACGATCCTTGCTGGTTGGCTGGACTACGTGGGAATTTCTTCCTCGGTCGGCTGGTATCTTGGGTTGCTCTTCACACCACCACTTGCCGTCGCTATGTTGTTGTTTCGTGGCCATCTCTTTGCATCGTTACATGGGGTATCACGACGCCAACGCCGGTTTGCCTCGTCAGTCAAGTAGGGATAGGAAAGAAGAGCTTCCGTCTCTTCTACTGGAAGCCACGCAAACCGCCCTAGCCGATTGATCCGTCTAAAGTGACTGATGGTGCACGAGAGAATTTGTTTGGCTGATTCCTTGAGTGAACAGGGGAAATAGTGTATGGAATTGCCTACAGTTTCTACAATTATTCTTAAAACTCAAAGCTAAGAAAGCGCTTTTGTCTGTGGGCTTATCTATCTTTTGGCGGATTGTTCTGACCTCCCTTATCATCATCGTGGTGATGGCAGGGGTGAACCTGTATGCTTTGTTTCAGCTACGTCAGTTGACCGCATTAAGTGCCGACATAGCCACTCGACATTACCCGGCGATCGAATCGGCCAAGCGGCTGCTCACCGTGCTCTATGCCCAACTCAATAGTGAGAAGAAGTATCTGGCCGTACGTGATGCGACATTCTTACAACATTTCGATGAAGAGGTCGATGAATTCCATCGGGGACTCCAGACCCTTGAAGCGCAGGAACTCACCCCACAAGGCATTCAGCTACTCAAGGACACCAAGCGATTGCAGCAAGAACGTCTCATGATTTTCCGCTCAGAACTAGAGCATGGCCGGTCGTCTCCAGTGCTCACGTCTGCAGACTATGAAGGTCGTCGCGATGCCTTGATGGATCGCATAAGCAACATACTCCAGAAATTTATTGATCTTCACGAGACGGGCATCAGTGTCGGCGTCAGTCAGTCACGGGAAAGCTCAGCACAAGCCGAAACGGTGACGGAGCAGCTAGTTTTGCTAGCGCTCGTATTCGGCATTGCGCTCGCCGGTTTTGCCAGCTTTACGGTTCTGCGACCGCTTCGCCAATTGCAGACTCATATCAAACAGATCGGGCAAGGGAATTTCCGCACGTCGCTGAATATTCAGGCTCCCAGCGAATTGCGAGACCTTGTCGACGCTGTAAATTGGATGGGCACAAAGCTGCAAGAGCTGGACGATATGAAGGGGGAGTTTCTCGCCCATGTCTCTCATGAGTTACGCACGCCCATGGCCTCGATTCAAGAAGGCACTCATTTGCTGTTGGATGAAATTCCAGGCCCCTTATCGCAAGAACAGCGTACGACCTTGCGTATCATGGCGGACAGCAGCCGCAGACTCATCACCCTCATCTCTACTATTCTGGATCTCTCCAAAATGGACGCCGGGATGATGGAGTATCGAATTATTCCGACGGACCTCAAGCGCATCACAGACATGTCGGTTAACAAAGTCCAGCTCCTCGCCGATGCCAAGCATGTGCAGCTGTTACTGGAAGCGCCTGCACAGCGTGTGTGGGTCATGGCGGATGCGCTTCGAATTGAGCAAGTCCTCGACAATTTACTCTCAAATGCCTTGAAGTTCAGTTCAGAAGGAGGCATTGTAAAGGTACTCATGAAGCCGGACTTGCAAGCAGGAGTCCTTGAGGTGAGTGTGACCGATGGAGGACCCGGTATCCAAGCCGAAGATCTACCCTTTATTTTCGAACGTTTCTATCAAGGACGCACAAAGGCTAAACATGCCACACCGGGGAGCGGCCTGGGGTTGGCATTGGCAAAAAAAGTGGTGGAAGCACATGGAGGACGGATTTGGATCGAAAGCGAAGTCAAGAAGGGAACGACTGTACGATTTATCCTGCGTCTCACGAAACCAGCGGAAACGGCATAAAGGCTGTTCTCCGAGGCGTTACCTCGGTGGTCTTGTCGTGCCTATTCTTCCTCGCAGGATGCGCGGCATGGTCGCCAGCTCCGCAATTTTCACAGCCTTACTTTATGGCTGATGCAGCAGACGTAAAATCCCTTCAATCATTAGCGAAAAAGCAGGAGGTGCTCGCCCAGAAATGCACCGAGCACAATTCTTGCGATCATGTCTATTTTACACGCGCCCTTCTTGGGCTCTACGAAAGTCGAGATAGTGCCACGAAGTATTTTGAGAAAGTGATCGCCGTCGTACCGAAGGGTCAGTTGGCCGTATCCAGCAAACTCTGGATAGATCTGCTGGAGCATCACGCTGCTCCCGTTGAACAATCCTGGTTCCAATCGGTCATGGCAGCCCCGGCGATTTCGGAGAGTCAGGCGATCCTGGCTCAGGCCTCAGATCGGCTGGTCCGGGACTTGCTTGATAGGGAGCTAATCATCCAGCAATTTCGGGCCATAAAGGAAGCCGACTCTCAAGCCTTGGAAAGCCTCCAGAGGGAATTAGCCGAACGTGAACGGAAGGTGGATTCAGGCAGCGGTAGCAGCGGTAAGAGGGGCCCGACCGATACAGGTACCGTGGCGTCCTTACAAAGGCAACTATCTGATCGAGATAGGAAAATAGAGGAATTGACGAGCCAATTGGAGGCATTGAAGCGCATCGACCAGGAAATGCGGGATAAGGTTCGTCCTATCCATCCCCCATCGTCGATTGTACCGCCTTCGACTGGGCCGTAATCGACGACATTGCAGAAGGAGTTTCATGGAAAAAGAACATATTCTCGTAGTTGACGATGAAGAAGGATTATTACATCTAGTGAAGATGCGGTTAACCGCTATGGGCTTTGCCGTCACAGGTTGTACTACCGGGCATGAAGCCCTCGCTGTAGCCAAGAATAACCGGTTTGACCTCGCCATTACCGATCTCCGACTCGGGAACGAAGACGGATTGAATGTGACGGAAGAACTGCTGCGGATTCACCCAGGCCTTCCGGTTATCATCCTGACGGCCCATGGCAGTATACCGAATGCCGTGGAAGCTATGCAGCGGGGCGCCTTTGGATATCTCACCAAGCCGTTCGACGACAAGGAACTCAAGGCCAAGATCGAAGAAGGACTTTCTCCTCAGCGGATGAGAGGCGAGATCCAACGGCTGAAGTCTCTCGTCAACGAACTGTACGGGATGGAGAACATCGTCGCGCGGAGTCCTGCGATGCAGCGCTTACTCCAGCAAGTCGTGCAGGTGGCAGACTCGGACGCGACCATTCTTCTCTTCGGAGAAACCGGGACTGGAAAAGAAGTATTCGCGCGCGTCATCCATTCGAATAGTCGACGGAGTAAAGGGCCGTTTGTCGCCCTCAATTGCGCAGCCATTCCTGAAACACTCTTCGAGTCAGAGCTTTTCGGGCATGTGCGCGGGGCCTTTACCAGCGCCCATGGTGCGAAGCGAGGTCTGTTTCAAAGCGCCAACGGCGGAACTCTCTTTCTCGACGAGATCGGTGAAATGCCTCTCTCGATGCAGGTCAAACTGTTGCGGGCTGTGCAGGAACGGGAAGTTCGTGAAGTCGGCTCTGAACTTTCAACCAAGATCGATGTGCGGATTATCGCCGCAACCAATAAAGACCTCGGGGAAGCCGTCAAGAACGGGTCGTTCCGGAACGATCTGTACTACCGCATTTCTGTCGTTCCGCTATTTATCCCACCGCTTCGTGACCGCCGAGACGATATTCCGTTGCTGGCACAACAGTTTCTGACCTCAAGTGCAAAACGGGCGAATAAAGGATTGCGCGGCTTTACGCCGGCTGCTCTTAATCGCCTGGTCACACATCCCTGGCCCGGCAATGTCCGTGAGTTGGAAAATGTCGTTGAAAAGGCCGCCGTCATGACGCGCCAAGATATGATTACGCCGGATCTCTTGCCCTCGATGGGCTCATCACCGGACTCGCCGCTCAAGCCGTTGACTGAAGCCAAGGAAGAGTTTGAGAAGACCTATCTCAAGAACGTACTGCAACTTACTGGCGGCAATATCTCGCGCGCTGCCCAATTTGCCGGGCGCTATCGGGCAGACTTTTATAAAATGCTCAAGAAATATGGCTTGCACCCATCAACCCTGAAGGCCAAAGCGGAGGCCGATCTTGAGGAGCTTGAAGAAGAAGTCAACCTTACGGAAGCTGAACGCTAGGCCAGTATTTCGTTTTACAGGGAGTGAGTGATGGGATGAGACAATCTTCTCGCCTGCCTAACGATTCAGCCGAGTCGATCCTCCTATAACTCCACCTATGCATCGCGCAATATTTCGACGCAACGGACAGTTTGCCGCGAGACATTCGTGACCGAAGCCTGCCAGGGTTTTTCGCCAATCTGTCAAGTTATCCTGTAGTTCATGCCAAGTGGGCTAGCTCCCTTATGCGCGTCAAAAAGTAGACACATCACCTTCTACCCCTGGATAGAAGGTTCAAAAACAGGATTTACGGTGGTGAGCTGCCAGCGGCCCAGTTCGATAAAGCGATGAAGAGGCGTCAACCAGCCGAAGGTTGGTGTGAGCTAGCGAGAACTAGAACGCAAAATTGTGCAACGCTTCACCAAATCCAAGAGATACTGAGAATGATGAGCCCCCACAATATAGCCGACAGGCCAAAGGCACTAATAATGCCTATTGCAGGTGCAAGGGTATCATCATTAAGATTCTCCTCCGTCATCGCTGGTACCGGAGGCAGCACATGGAGGAAGGTCTTGTCCTTGGGCTTTTGAAGTATTTGTTGGCGCTCGTCCTTGACGGCTAAGTTTCCTTCAGACTGTAGATCCCTCTGGGTGTGCTGTTTTTGTTTCGCGTGCATCACACTCCCCCTCTCTTCAGGCGCGTTCGTCCTTGCTGCATCGTAGCCTTTAGTTAAGTTGTCAGGCTGCACGTTGGATGAAGGACTCTGCTCCAAGATGGACTTCATCATCCTGATAGTCCGGTTCGCCACTTGGGAAGGCCAAGACCTTCTTCGGTCTGGCCGGTTGATTCTGCTCAATCACGGAGTCGTGGACACGACCGCAATTCATACAACGCCAACTGGTTGTCCACATCTCACCATAGGCGCCCTCAAGGTCTAAGAAGTGGTCTTCTACCATGAACCCACAACAGCGTGAACAGGTCATAATTGCCCTCCTTGGTGTAGGCTATGGAACTCATCGCTCATGGATAAATGATAGCGCACGCCATAGCGGGCGATAGACCCAAAGGAAGTACCTCGGAAGTAGGGTGTCCAAACTGTCTTGCTTCTCCAACTCGTGAGTGAAGGTTGAACTTAACGCGCCGACTTTCTTTTTTGCTTCATGAAGGGCTTGGGCGTATCCTAATTGATATGAAACGGTGGTATCTGTATCTGATAGCAGCACTGCTCGGGTTGGTGATCGTTGGTTACTTCATTGTCAGAGGGAGCTCTCCCATTAACTTTTCCGACATTTGGAGTAGGAACAATCACGGTACGAACGCGCAGCGTGATGTCGGAAAGATGCCGGAGGAAAACGCAGTTACCAAAGAGGTACTGAGGCTCCGGCGCGAACAGCAACTTCGACCGCTTACTGAACGGGAAGATGGAACGAAAATACAGGATTTGCCGAATGGCATATACGGTTTTTCAATGTGCGGCGTCGAAGTGCTACGCGCGAAACGTGGTGACCCACTCTCGCTGGAGATCCACAAGTATAATGGGATCGTTTACTATGTTGGGTATGCCTCTGACGAGCACATAGCAAAGTACCTGACTCGTCAAAAAGACTTCCATATCCTCACGTCCCCTCACCCAAGGAAAGGGGCGTCAACCCTGTTCGAAATTCCTGTCGAGTTTGTATCGAAATGCGAGGAACGCACTGGTGGAGATGGGGAGATTTTTGATCTGTTTGTTACCACTATCCCCGAGTTGCAAACCTAATGAGGTATCATCCATCGCAGTACCCGCAAGAAAGGTACATAAACAGCGTTGCCTGCGCATAGAACTGTTTCGATTACGAATATTTCTAAGCCAGAATCCTGCATTACTTTTGCTTCGCCACAATCTTGTAATTGATCTGCCCGTAGGTCGTACAAAGCAGCTCATGAACAGGCTGCTAAGTCTATGGCCGTCTACGTGCACCCCTTCCGTTGGACTTCTCTATTGAGGATGGATCGAGCTAGAATGAATCATGAAGACTCGCTGGCTCATGATATTGGTCAAGGCCTCCGTGATGAGATGGTGGGATGACAATGCGTTGCGTTTGAGCGCTGCCTTGTCCTATTACACCCTCTTCTCGCTCGCCCCGCTGTTGACCATTGCCGTTGCCATTGCCGGGTTGGTGGTGGATGAGAATACGGTGCGTGATGAAGTGCTCGGCCAGTCCCAAGGCTTGATTGGAAAACCCGGGGCTGACGCCATTGCAGATATGCTTGAAAGCGCCGGTCAGCCTATGCAAGGCACCATAGCCACAGTTGTGGGCCTGGTCACCCTGGTCATCGTTTCAACGGGAATGTTTAGCGAACTTCAGGATGCATTAAATTTAATTTGGCGGACCAAGCCAAAAAAGAGTGACGCACTGTGGGGCGCTCTCAAAAGTCGATTTTTATCTTTTATCCTTGTGATCGGCTGTGGCGTGCTTCTTCTGGTCTCACTCCTTGTGAACACCGTTCTGGCTGCATTGGGCAAATTTGTCGTTCAGGCTGTGCCCGGCCCTCAGGTTATGCTGACATTCGTAGACGTAGCCGTTTCTTTGCCGGTGATCACTTTCCTCTTTGCCCTGATGTTCAAGGTACTACCGGACGGATATATCGCCTGGCGGGATGTGTGGCTCGGTGCGGTGGCAAGCGGAACGCTTTTCATTATCGGTGAGTGGGCTATCGGCCTCTATATCGGCTCAACTGCGATGACCTCAATGTACGGTGCCGCAGCCTCACTCATGGTCATTTTGGTTTGGGTGTACTACTCCGCCTTGATTTTCTTTTTAGGCGCCGAGTTTACTTATGTATATGCCAACGAGTACGGCTCGCGTGTGTCTCATCTTAAAAACTCCCTTTCGATCTCGTGATGATATCGAAGGCTTGGCTTGCGAGTCTTATCTGCTTCTCGAATTCTTGAAAATTACGATCGTGCGAAATTGGATTACTGTCCAAGACAGGGGTGGCCCCATTTGTCTGGACAGAACTTCTTGCTTCATCAGTGAAATCCTGCCGGGGTCTACCTACCCCTCATTATTCATGACGGTTCGTCACGAAATCGCGGAACCGCGTCGCGAGACCGGCGCGTGGAGCCCCGTGCCCCTCGGACAGGGACACGCCCCAAAAAATGAAAGACTCACTTCCCAGTAGTACGTGGAGGATCCTGGGGGAGGGGAGGGGCCGCAGGATCGTCGTAGCAGCGGATTTATTCCTCCAGCTCCGCCACCGGCACCTTCAGTGCATTCACGATTTCTCACATATTTGAGACGGTCACTTCTTCGAGGGACATGGATTCACGTGTGAGTCGTTGGCCGTTCACTTGGCTTTTAGTTTCCACTCCCGCACCGTCATCTGTGAGCCAGGCCCAGCAAAGTCAAGGCGAGGTTAATCAACTTATTTGGTTAACGATTCGAATTTTCCACGCACGCAACTTTATTTGCAAATGCAGGAGTGTTTATGGATGCAGCCATACGGCATGCCGGCGCGTCATCATAGATACATTCTCTACTCTCGGAGGTAACAAGACAAAATGGTGCTGAGCCTGAAGGAGCCTTGTCTTTTTTTTGATTTACTTCACATCCGCCATCACTACCAGCAGCTCGAAGACATTCTTTGAGGTCATTGTAATCACACACTGTTCCCCAAGCGAAAACGGCACAGTAAGGGCCTGCAATGGCACCGCTGGCAGTAAGAGCCAATAAAATTGAACTGATTATTATTATCTTCGTACGCATGTACATCCCCTCTAACACTGTATTAACACCAGACGATTCTAGCTAGATTGCTGCTACTCCAAGTACTTGAAAGATTGGAGCTGGCGAGAGCAATTGAACCTCCAACCTGCGGTTTACAAATAGCGACAGACCCATTTTCACTTCCTTCTTCACCCTCACCAGAACCAACTGAATCACCAATGGAATGGCCTGGTTAGGTGATTCAGCCAAGTTGCGCACGATTGCCTGCGGAGAGGGCAAATAGCATGAGTATGGTTACATTTTCGGTTACACTCCGCGCCTCGCATTTTCGGGGGCGCGCCTGTTATGTCGGTCGTGACCTAATGCGAATGCGGGAGGGACCAACAATGACTAATGCGCCACTCAGCTCATCATCGGATACTTCACGAAACAGAATGACTTTCTCCTCATCAACCACGTGACTCGCGTATTCAAGGGCGCCAATCACGTCGTCAGGAATCATCTCGGGGTAGGCATCCAGAATCTGCGCTCGGGTGTAGCCGCCTGCGACCATGCCAAGGATGTTCTTCACCATGATCCGAGTGCCTCGAATGGTCGGCTTTCCGCTGCAGATGTTGGGATCGACTACGATACGTTCGTCCATCGTGTTAGTTCCTTCAACAGGGTGCTGACTCAGACGCAAGTGTAAATCGAGGAGGTATGGAGTGTCCAGTCAAAGCCTTGATTATCAAGCGGCGAAGGAACACGGGCAGTGGCCAACCGATGCGCCGGATGGCGAGAGCCACCGGCGCACGGCTGCCGGTCCCCCGGCAGCCCCTAAACTTGTCAGAAAGACATTTCTCGTCGATCACACGGAATCCCACTCACACACACAGTCATCAGGCGGGTCGACGTGGTCAGTCAAGATTCATGACTTTGGGAAGCAGTGGATTGAGAGCTCGTGGGGAAAGGTTGATCCGCATCCGGGCAAGCGAGGGCTCAAGGGCAAGTCACTGAACAAAGAACAGAACGAAAAGCGCGCACGAGCGCGGGCGACCGGCGAGATCAGACGGAAATGTCTTTCCATCGGAGCGGACCATCTGGTCACGCTGACCTATCGCGACAATGTCGAAGACCGAGAGCGAGTCTTGACCGACCTGGACCGCTTACGGCGTATGCTCGCGCGCGGTGGCTACTCGATGCCCTACGTGGCAGTGTTGGAATGTCAGAAGCGCGGGGCGATCCATCCGCATCTAGCTGTCCGCGGCTTCCAGGACATTCGTCTCCTGCGGCGTTGTTGGTACAAGATTGTCGGAAAAGCACAGGGCCAGGTGAACGTGAAGGGGCCACGGCCTGGAACCTCCCCGGTCAAACTGGCCCGGTATCTTTCCAAGTACATCAGCAAAGACATCGACAGCCAGCCACGGGTGTTTGAGGAGCACCGGTACTTTTGCTCGTTAGGAATCGCCGTACCAACCGAGCGCTTTCAGATTGTCCTGACGCGCCACTCGAGAGAAGCTGAATCGAGACTCTTCTTCCTCATGTTCAACGACACGCTCCGTCGGGTTGGAGACTACTGCACGGTCAGGCACTGGATCAGAGGGGCAGGGACGTTCGGATGGATATCGGGCTTCGAGGACCCGACTTGCCACTGGAGCAGCAACACATCAAGCCCTCCACAAGCTCCGGGGTAGGGGACGAACTCGTAGATGCACACGAAGGGCGTGCAATCGTGCCAGGCCATTTCACCCCGGCTCGCATATAGTCTGTATACGGCACTAACCAGTAGGGTGCTCGACAGTTGCTGGACAGGCGACGGATGCTGTAGTAACATTGTTTGTACGGGAGGGTTACCATGGTTAAGATGCTCAAGAAGCACGGAAATAGTATGGCGCTGGTCATTGAAAAGCCCATGATGGAAGCTCTGGGGATTACTGAAGAGACGCCGCTTCAGCTAACGGTGAATGGAAATGCATTAGTCGTCACGCCCGCGAATGTCGGCGTCGGTCCTGAACGGATGAAAACTGTTATCAAGGAAATCCGCAAACGCTATGGACCAATGCTGAAGCGGCTGGCGGACTGATTTGTGGAACACGTCACCTTCCTCAGCGTGGACGATGTTCTGCTGCTCCATGCTGACACCATTACTGCAGATGGCGGATTACACGGGGTCAGAGATCACGGCCTGCTCGATGCTGCCGTGGCAATGCCTCGGCAGCAGTTTGGCGGTGCATTTTTCCACGAAGATCTCGCCGCGATGGCTGCAGCCTATCTGTTCCACATTGCCCAGAACCATCCCTTTGTGGATGGAAATAAACGAGCTGCGGTGATGTCGGCTCTCGCATTCCTGCTGGCAAATGGCGTCGAATTTTCACTGGCTCCGCAGGAGCTTGAAGCAATGACACGACAAGTTGCCGGCGGCGAATTATCAAAAGAGACACTGACAAAGTGGATGCATTCTCAGATTGGCAAGCGAAGGTGATGCTCCGTCGCCATGTCGAGAAATCCGCAACGTCTGCAAATGAAGCCGTCAGGCCATCGTAAGGGGAGTCCGGTCTCAGGCAAACTCCTGTGAAAGTGGAAGTAGGGGGCATCGAGTAATCAGAAGGTCTCGCTTTCCCAATGGCATCACGCCCTGCTCTTCGCGGTACAGGGTTACGTCTCTCCCACAAAACAGCGCACCACACTGATTCCATATTGACCTGTGCCTGCCACTTTTCAAGTCCTCGTCAACGATCACCTGAAATTTCCCCTGTCCCGATTACCAGTCCGCAGCGCTTCATAAGCGGGTTAGTTGACTCCTAGCGCCGGCGGTAACGCAGGCGTTTTTCGGAGGAGGTAGGGGGGTGTCGAAGACTCTCCCTAAAGGTTCCCCACAAACAACCTCTTGACATGTACGGCTATACCGTACATGCTGGAAGGTATATGCGCCTTATCAAATTTCGCCATAAAGGGCTTCTGCGGCTCTACACAGAGGACAACCCGAAAGGCGTCTCAGCTTCCCATCTGGATAAGGTGGGAAAGCTTCTGTTAGCCCTTGACACCGCCCTCACCCTTGAACAGGTGGGACGCTTTCCGGGCTGGAAGCTTCACCCGCTGAAAGGTGATATGAAGGGCTATTGGAGTTTAACCGTGACTGGAAACTGGCGCATTGTGTTCCGCTATCACGAACCAACAAACACCGCCAGCGACATTGATTTAATCGACTACCACTGAAAGGAGACTGTACAATGGCCATGAAGAACCCGCCCCATCCGGGCGACCTTATCAGAACCGAGATCATCGACGCTCTGGGCTTGAGCGTATCCAAAGCAGCAGACATTCTCAAAGTTCGCCGCGCGACCCTGTCGGATCTTCTCGCCGGCAAGGCTTCTCTCTCCCCTGAAATGGCCCTCCGCATTGAGAAAGCGTTCGGTCCTGACATGGACCATCTGCTTCGGATGCAGCTTGCGTACGATGTGGCACAGACCCGCAGCCATGCCAAGAAACTCAGCATCAAGCGTTATGTCGCCGCATAGGATCATTCGCGGAGTTTTGCTCAATAGCGCCGGTCCATCCGTGGATCGGCGTTTTTCATTTTTACTCTTGTCAACGATCACCTGAAATTTTCCCAGTCCCGATTACCAGTCCGCAGAGCTCCATAACCGGGTTAGGCGATCACAAAGCGCCGGCGGCTACGCGGGCGCACTGTTATGGGGGGGTAGGGGGGGGTCGTCAGACTCCCCCTTGGTTCCCCTCTTTTCAGGGCAGAGATTGACTCGATCACGAGGTAATACTAAACTGTGAAAGTACTACAATAGTGATGGAGGTACGCATGTTGAAATCTACGATAACCCGGAAGGGGCAGGTGACGATTCCCAAGGCGATTCGTGATCGCCTGGGAGTAAAAGAAGGGGAGAAAGTCCTCTTTGTGATGCGAGGTGAGGAGGTGGTCTTGAAGGTCGTCAAGGGAACCATTCTTGATCTCAGGGGCTCGGTTCAGCCGTCAGCGCATCCGGAAGATTTTGAGAAGATTCGTCAGTCGGTGAGACTGGCCGTCGCCAAGAAGGTGGCCGGGCATGGCTAGTTTCTTCGTAGACACCAATGTGTTTCTCCGTTTTCTGACTAACGACGACACGGCCAAAGCCAAGCGAGCTGAGACACTGTTTCGCGATGCCTTGCGAGGCAAGATTAGATTGGCGACCAGTCTGCTGGTCATTGCCGAGATTATCTGGACACTGGAATCCTTTTACAAACTGGAGAAGTCGGATATCGCCGCGAAAGTTGAGAAGATCCTGAATACGCCCAATCTGGACTGTCCCGAAGCCCCGCTTCTCTTTATGGCCCTCGATCTCTATGTCCATGCCAACATTGACTTCGTGGACGCGTACAACGCATTCCACATGAAAGAGCAGGGACTCACAGAGATTCTCACCTACGATCGTAAGCACTTCGCCCGAGTTCCGTGGGTCCAGATCGGGGAGTTGTGATCGCACAGGAGTGAGTTTCCCCTGTGGGTGAGCACCGCAGTGCGGTTTCCCTCCTTCGTCACCAGCGGGAACGCGGGCGTTTCTCGTGAGGGTAGGGGGGGGGTATTATCAGACTCCCCCTGCTTCAAATTCACAGACTTTGATGTCTCACTCAAGCGAGAAGAATACCATCATTTCCTCCCGCTCACCTCGTGCGTCTTCATTCGCAACCCTTCTAGGATACGCCTCCCCGTGAGGCCCCCATGCCTTTCACGCTTCCCTCTCCACAGAACGCATGGAACCCCCCGGCCGATACAAAGTAGAAATCCACGTGGGAGAACAGGTAAACGAGATGAGTCTGAGGGGCACGATGCGCCTCACGATCGCCTCGGCGTCAGGAGAGTATCGGGAAACGCGCGCGAGGTGAGAAACGCGAAACTAGCAAGACACGAGGAACCTGCTAAATCGCCTGTCCCGCATGTCTCGCACGTCGCGCGGACCGCGCCGCGTGGTTTGACGCTCCCTTCGGTACTCTATAGAATGGTGAAAAGGGAGTGTGTTGGCTTCCTTCTGAGTGAGGGATATCTATCGCGCATGGCCGTGCCATCGCATACATGGGCTTCCGTCATCGTCCCCATCAAGGATGAGCGAGACAATCTTGTTCCCTTGACTGAGCAATTGATCAAGGTCTTGGACTCCTGTGACGAGTCACGCTCAGCTCTGTTCGAAATACTCTTCATTGACGACGGCAGCACGGACGGCAGTTCGGACGTGCTCGATCGACTAGCCGCGGACGATCCGCGGGTGCGCGCCTTTCATTTCGATCGTAATTACGGACAATCATCGGCAATCGACGCGGGGTTCAAACACTCAGTCGGCGCTCTGGTCATCACGATCGACGGTGACCTCCAAAATGACCCGGCGGATATCAGCACCCTGCTTCCCTATGTGAAAACATTCGATCTGGTGTGCGGGTGGCGGACACACCGGCATGACAACCTCGTGCGCACGCTGTCATCGAGAATTGCTAATGCGGTACGCAGCGCGGTGACGGGCGATCGGGTTCACGATACCGGGTGCTCGTTGAAGATCTTCCGCCGGACTGTCGTGGACCGACTGCAATTGTTCAACGGCATGCATCGATTTTTCCCCGCACTGGCGTTGATGCATGGCTTCACGATCATCGAAGTGTCGGTGCACCACTACCCGCGCACACATGGCCTGTCGAAATATGGTGTGGGCAACCGCCTCTTCAAAAGCCTGTACGACCTGATCGCTGTGCGCTGGATGCAAGCCAGAGTGCTACGCTATACATTCTGCGACAGATCTGCCCCAACGGTTAGGCCGCCACGCGAGTTCGGTCACACCAATAAACTACTGAGGGGCTGACCGCGCGGGTTTCTGGAGCGGGTGGTCGAGACCTCACGCATTATGCGGACGATGTCTGACGAGTTTGAGCACGCGGCCTGTTCGACGACCACGCCGACCGGAGCCACCATGCGGCTTTTCAGCCTTAGCGCGCGCGTTCATGCGATGTCTCAGCCAGGGCAGTCTGAAGCGACTGCGGCGGTGTGAGGAGCAACATTCGTTAAACCGCCATGTGTGCTCATTTCAAACTGTCTCAATGGAGGGGTTCACCCCAACGCGAACGAGTTAGATAGAAGCAAAGGAACACCAGCCTGCTTGCTCACTGTCACGCTTCCGAATAAGCCACGCATCGTAGTGCCTCAAGCCATGGTGCGGTGGTCGAGGGGGCGGGAGTTTGCCTGGAGAATGTGGTCATCGAAGCACATACTCGCGCTCAGCTCTAGCAGTATGTGAAGCGACTGGTGCAGGAACCAACGGAGAATGTCCTGTGAGTAACACTCGAACCCTGTCGTTTCGATTCCCCCTCGCCCTGGTGCTGTCGATCTGTTGTCTCACGACTCTTGTGTGGGCCGATTTTGAAACGGGCATGGATGCCTATCAACGCGGCAACTACGCAACAGCGTTGAGTGAGTGGCGCCCGCTGGCCGAGGAGGGAGATGCCCAGGCCCAGCTCCACCTCGGTTTGTTGTACGCCAACGGAAACGGAGTCCCGCAGAATTATGCGAATGCACACCAGTGGTATGAGCAGGCCGCCGCGCAGGGGTATGCGATGGCGCAGTACAATCTTGGGTTGCTGTATGATAAGGGAGACGGTGTTCCGCAGGATTATGCGAAAGCACGCCAGTGGTACGAGCAAGCCGCCGATCGGGGGTACGCGATGGCGCAGACCAACCTCGGGGTGCTGTATAGAAGCGGACATGGCGTGCCGCAGAACGCTGTGCGCGCATACATGTGGTTCAGCCTCGCAGCAGCCCGCTCGACGGGCAACTTGCAGAAGCCCGCAGCAGACACCCGAGATGACATTGCCCGTCGTATGACTTCCACGCAGATTGCCGAAGCACAGAGGCTGGCAAGGCGCTGTCAGGCACAACACTTCAAGGGCTGCTGAAAAGAGTCACCCGCACGATACCCGTCCGCACTGCTCGTACGCGCAACGTGCCACGCGGCTCCGACGCATTCCCGCTAATCAATACAAATTTCCCCCACGCCCCGCCTTGCGGTATAACCCTTCCCCTTCTACACTGGCCCTCCCTGCGAGGCTTCCATGCTCTTCTCGGTTCGCCCCTACCGTCGCTTCCTTGTGCACTGCGCCGTCACGTACCACGCGGGCACACGTCTCACGCTCCCGCTGGCCTGCTGTTCGGCTTTCTGGTTACTGAGCACGTTCCTGGTGCTGAAAAGTGGACCGGCCTATGCCGAGTGGGTGTCGGTTGCTGTAG